>ENA-OZGA01000466-OZGA01000466.1-human-gut-metagenome-genome-assembly--contig:-NODE-466-length-17902-cov-4.115033_pt1 | contig 17902 bp, 15 predicted proteins | sample MGYA00245112_ERZ653649 | MGnify/ENA primary metagenome ERZ653649 (study PRJEB26926, sample SAMN06165071) | human gut metagenome | biome: ENVO:00009003; feature: ENVO:2100002; material: ENVO:00002003...
TCTACACTTATGCGATCGTCGGCAGCGTCAGATGTGTATAAGAGACAGGCTTCAAACAGGTCTTTCAGAAATTCTTTGTCCTCGATGTTATCGACCGAGAGCATCGGCTTCGCGCCGTCATAAGGCAGCTCCTCCGAAGCGTCGGGCATTATCCTGCGCGCCGCCTTGACGGGCTTTACGAGAAGCCTGTTGTCGTATATGCCGCCTATTACTTTTCCGCGAAAATACAGTATGTATTCGCCCATCATAGCGCGGCTTGTCACGTCGCCTGTCTCGCTCAGCTGCTCGAGCACATAGTCGAGATATTCTTTGCTCGATGCCATTTTATTTTTTCCTGCTTTCTTCGTAGGCCTGCTTTTCGGCGTTGAACTGCTCGGGTCTCTTGAGATAGTCGCGGTTAAAGCGTCTGCCGACCGTTATGCTGCCGTCGCGGAGAATTTCCGTCACCGTCACACCCTGCATCCATTTTTCCTCCGGCCAGCCGAAGTTTGTGCCCATGGTGTAGGTCTCATATCCGCCGCATTGGCTGTATATGAAGCAGATTCCCTTGTAGTTTGCGCAGAAGTCGTTGATATGGTCGTGACCGCAGTAGACAGCCTGCGTGCTTCCGAGCTCGCATATGGCGTCAAACATTCCGCTGTTGAACGGCGAGCAGCCGACGGATTCATACATCCCTCCGTAGAAAATCTTCGCCTCGCCCGTCGGGACATAATGTCCGTTCTCGTCTAACTTCATAACGTGCTCGAACTCCGGCAGGGGAATGTGGAAATACATCATAGACTTGACTTTCCCGTATTTTTCCTCTGTGCTTCGTACGCAGTTTTTGTACCACTCTATCTGCTCGGGCTTTAAGAAATCATAGCCCTTCATATCCTCGGGTACGCCGTAATCTTTATAATATCTCTCACGTATATCGCGCCCCGAGTCAAATAAATAGAGACTCTGGAGCAGTGAATTTTCGCCGTTTTTGATGTCTATTCTGTAGTTGCCGTAGCCGTAGAGACTGTCATTTCCGTGGAGCGCAAGGCAGTGCGGATAGCGTCTCACGGAGTCGAGCATAAGCCACTTGTAGAAGCCCTTTTCCTCGCGTACCTCGTGATTACCGAACACAATAGCCCAGTAGACCCCGGTTTTTTCCATAAACCGCGCAAACTGAACCGAGTCAAGCTGCTGATATTTTGAAAGTATAACGTCGCCCGTGAATATCACAAGGTCGGGCTTTGCCTGAGAGATGTGATTCGCAAGCATCTGCATCGTTTTGCGGCGCAGAGAGGGAGTGTCGCCGAGGTGGAGGTCGGTCGCGGTGAGAATGCGAAACGGCTTGTCCGAATATGTGCCGTCCTTGTTGAACTTGCCGATAGTGACGCTCTCGCCGTCTCTTTCGATTATTTTAACGCCCGTCTCGGCGGGAACGATATTCACATTTTTTTCAAACAGCCAGTCGCGCCTGTCCTTCGGGAGCAGGGGATATGCGAGACTGTAAAGCTCGAGTCCGAGCGCGTTGAGATTGCGTCTGCAAAAAGCGGCAAAAGGGTGCATTTGATAAAGACCTCGCTTGATATTTTTATTGATTATATCATCTGTGCGTTCTAAAATCAATCTCTTATATATTACTTTGCCCGATTTATAAAAAGTAATATATTTTTCTTCTGCGGTTATAACTATATAGAGAGTATAAAAAATTGACAAAACTTTGTTGATTTAAAGCCGCAGTGATGATATAATAAACAATCGAAACGGACGCGTGAGTCATATATAGGAGATATATAGGAGGTTTTACCATGAAGAGGACCCTTGCGGTGCTTCTCGCGGTGCTTATGATATTCGGCTGCGCCGCTCTTACCGCATGCAACAAAACCGGTCTTGTGAACGACAGAGACGATGCTCAAATAATTTCGGCAGACGAAATAGCCGACACCATGACCTCGAAAGACGGAAAATACGAGATAGCGATGGTCACAAATGTCGGCAGGCTCAAGGATAAGTCTTTCAACCAGGGCACATGGGACGGAGTAAAGACCTTTGCCTATCAAAACGGCAAATCATATAAATATTATCAGCCAAGAAACGGCAATAAGGCCTCGGATGACGACAGATACAATGCTTTCATTGAGGCTATAAGCGGCGGCGCAAAGATAATCGTCGCCACCGGCTACGAGCAGGAAAAGGCTCTCAAGCGCGCCGCTGCGGAGAATCCCGATACGAAGTTTGTCTTTGTTGACGGATATGTGCTCACGGACGGCAACGGAAAAACTCTCTCGAATGTCGCTGCAGTCTCCTTTATGGAGGAGCAGTGCGGCTATCTTGCGGGCTATGCCGCCGTTACCGAGGGTAATACAAAGCTCGGCTTTGTCGGCGGCGGAGCGGGCAACAATCCGTCCGTCAACAGATTCGGCTACGGCTTTGTGCAGGGCGCAAACGACGCTGCCGAGATAACGGGCGCTTCCGTCGAGATGAAGTACAGCTATATCTACGGAGACAGTTTCTCCGCGTCGCCCGAGCTTCAGAAAATGGTCGACGGATGGTACAAGTCCGGCACGCAGTGCGTGTTTTCCTGCGGCGGAGAAATGTGCGATTCCGTCTTTGAGGCCGCCTCGGACAATAACGGCAAGTCTATAGGCGTCGATGTCGATCAGTCCTCCGTCTCCGATACGGTCATAACCTCGGCTATGAAAGGACTGAGCGCCGCCGCGCAGAAGGTGCTTACCTCTTTCTATGCGGGCAAATGGGTGCTTGTCGGCGGACTTATGTCCAATCTCGGCGTTGACGATAATGCCGTCGGTCTGCCTTTTGCAACCTCAAAGTTTGAAAAGCTCACCGGGAGCGAGTATGCCAAGCTTGTCAATTCCATGAAGAGCGGCGGAACGCTCACGGTAAAAAACGATTTTTCCGCTTTCCTTGCGGGCGAGGAGACTTTTGAAAACGTCGCCGTAAGCTTCGTAAAATAAGCAGTTTTAAGGGAGCCTTGGCGCGTTGAACGTTGAGGCTCCCTTGAGTTTATAACTTCAGCATTTGTCAAACGACGGGTTGAACGAATAGTAGTTCTTCGAGTTGAGTCTGTCTGTGACGGTGCGCAGCCCCTCACCGAAGCGCTGGAAGTGGACTACCTCGCGCTCGCGCAGGAATTTTATCGGGTCGCGGACATCCGGGTCGTCAACAAGGCGCAGAATATTGTCGTAGGTTACCCGCGCCTTCTGCTCGGCAGCCATGTCCTCCATAAGGTCGGTTATTGTGTCGCCCTTTGACTGCATGGATCCCGCGCTGTACGGCATACCGTTTGCCCCGGCGGGATATACTCCCGCGGTGTGGGTGACGAAATATGCTTCAAATCCGCCCTTCTTTATCTCCTCCGGCGTGAGATTTCTTGTGAGCTGGTGGACTATCGCGCCTATCATTTCGAGGTGTCCGAGCTCCTCCGTTCCGATATCGGTGAGCAGTCCCTTGAGCTGAGCGTAGGGCATGGTGAAGCGCTGACTGAGATAGCGCAGCGACGCGCCCAATTCTCCGTCGGGCCCGCCGTATTGGTCGAGTATTATTTTAGCGTATTTCGGGTTCGGATTTGCTATTTTAACGGGATATTGAAGCTTCTTTTCATATACAAACATCAGCAGCCACACTCCTCTTCATCCCACGGCCACGGGTTCTTGAGCCACTCGGCGCCCGTTGCATCGAGCGCCGTGAGCGAGCCGAATTGAGATTCATATTCGCTTTTTAATGCCCTGTAACGCGCGTCGCACTTTTTAAACAGTGCAAGCGCCTGGAGATCGGACGGGTGAGTGTCGAGATAGAGATGCAGCTCCCACTGCGTGAATTGGGCGGCGCTCAACCGCCTGAGCATGGTCTCACGCTTAGTCATCTCAAGCACCTCGCAGGGTTGAACGGCTTGTTGAGAACGGGAAACAGCGTGCCGACTTCAAAGGCTTTCATCTCGTCGTATACGCTTATATCCGTCTGCATGGGAACATATGCCATGGCGACACTGTATTCCTCCGGAAACGGAGTCGCCGTCTCGCGCATGGGGCAGGAGCAGCCCCCGACGCTTCGGGTGTTATAATTCATATCAAAACATTACTCCTTTAGCTTGCTTTTTATGAGGAATCCCTCTGTACATCATATGATTTGTACGGATTTTTGACAAAGCCCCGCGCTTTGCTTTTGCCGCAGAAAACACAACGGAGGAACGGAAAATGGACATCAGAGAAATTCTTAAAAAGGTCGATCACACCCTGCTCGGAGTAACCGCCGGCTGGAGCGATATCGAGCAGATACTCATCGACGCCGAGAAGTTCGGCACGGCGAGTGCGTGTATCCCGCCCGCGTTTGTCAAAAGAGCGAAGGACTATGTTGGAGACAAGGTGAAAATATGCACCGTTATAGGCTTCCCCAACGGCTATAACACTACCGCCGTCAAGGTCTTTGAGACAAAGGACGCAGTGGAAAACGGCGCGGATGAGATAGATATGGTTATAAATGTCGGCGAGCTCAAGTCCGGCAATACCGTCTATGTCGAAAATGAGATAAAGGCGGTTCGCGCCGCGTGCGAGGGAAAAATCCTGAAGGTCATTATCGAAACCTGCCTGCTTACCGAGAATGAGAAGATAGCAATGTGCGATATAGTCACGCGCTCCGGCGCCGACTATATAAAGACTTCGACCGGCTTCTCGACGGGCGGCGCAACTTTCGATGATATAAAGCTCTTTTCGGAGCATATAGGAAGCAACGTAAAAATGAAAGCCGCAGGCGGCATCAGCAGCCTTGACGACGCCGAGAGATTCATATCCCTCGGCTGTGACAGGCTCGGCACGAGCAGAATTGTCAAGCTCGCCAAGGGTCTTGATGCGTCCGGATATTGAAAGGAGAGTCAATATGTCAACAGCACACAATACCGCGAACAAAGGCGACTTCGCCAAAACAGTCATCATGCCCGGCGATCCTTTAAGAGCAAAGTATATCGCCGAAACTTTTCTCGACGACGCCCGCCTCGTAAACAATGTCAGAGGCATTCAGGGCTATACCGGAACATATCACGGCAAGCCCGTCTCAGTTATGGCTTCCGGTATGGGTATGCCGTCGATGGGCATTTACTCCTATGAGCTTTTCAATTTCTACGATGTGGACAATATTATCCGCGTAGGCTCGGCGGGCGGCATAGCTCCCTCTCTGAAGCTGCGCGACGTGGTCATAGGAGCGGGCGCGTGCACAAACTCGAATTTTGCCCACCAGTACGGTCTGCCCGGCGTATTTTCGCCGATAGCGTCGTTCTCCCTGCTCGAAAAGGCGGTGGCTGCCGCGAGAAAAACGGGCAAGGAGCCCGTAGTCGGCAATATAGTCTCGTCCGATACCTTCTATGAGGATATCCCGAGCTTTGAGCTGTGGCAGAAAATGGGCGTTTTAGCCGTTGAGATGGAGGCGGCAGCGCTCTATATGAACGCCGCACGCTCCGGCAAAAACGCGCTGTGCATCTGCACCATATCCGACCTGCCCATGAACAAGGAGAGCGGAGAATGCTCGCCCGCAGAGCGCGAGCAGAGCTTCAACGAAATGATAGAAATAGCTCTCAATACTCTTTAAACGGGGTGATACCCTTGAAAACAAAGCGAGTTTTTCTTATAGTCCTCGATTCCTTCGGTGTCGGCGAGCTTCCCGATGCCGCGAAATACAATGACTGCGGAAGCGATACCTTCGGCGCGGTCAGCCGCTCGGAATGCTTCGATGTGCCGAATATGAAGTCCCTCGGACTTTTCAATATCGACGGGGTATCGCCCAAGGGTGCGGTCGCGTCTCCGCGCGGCGCATTCGGCAGAGCGGCCGAGCGTTCGGCGGGAAAGGACACGACGACGGGCCACTGGGAGATTGCGGGAATAGTCTCGGAAAAGCCCATGCCTACCTTCCCGAACGGATTTCCGCAGTATGCGATAGACGAGTTCTCGCGACTGACGGGGCGCGGAGTGCTCTGCAATAAGCCGTATTCCGGCACGCAGGTCATTCTCGACTACGGCAGGCAGCATATGGAGACGGGCGATCTCATAGTCTATACTTCGGCGGACAGCGTATTTCAAGTTGCCGCCCACGAGGATATAGTCCCGCTCGAAGAGCTTTACGGTATCTGCCGCAAGGCGCGCGGTATGCTCAAAGACGAGCTCGCCGTAGGCAGGGTCATAGCCCGCCCGTTTAAGGGCGAATATCCGAACTTTTACAGAACCTCTGGCAGGCATGATTTCTCGCTTGAACCGACCGGGGAGACGATGCTCGACAGGCTGAAAAATTCGGGCTTCGATGTAATATCGGTCGGCAAGATAAACGATATCTTTGCCTCCCGCGGCATCACGGACCACAGGGGGATAAACAAAGACAACGCCGACGGCATGGAGAAAACCCTCGAGCTTCAAAATGAGGATTTCAACGGGCTCTGCTTTGTCAATCTCGTCGATTTCGATATGCTCTACGGGCACAGGAACGATGTTGACGGCTACGCGAAAGCGCTGACGGAGTTTGACTGCCATCTCGGAAAATTCCTTGAAAATATGCGTCCCGACGATGTGCTCATAATAACCGCCGACCACGGCTGCGATCCCTCGACCGCAAGCACCGACCATTCGCGCGAGTATATCCCTATAATAGTTTACGGCGATAAGGTTAAAGCGGGGGTTAATATCGGAACCCGCCCGACCTTTGCCGATATTTCCGCTTTTGTGCTCGATTGCTTCGGCTTGCCCGCGCTTAAAAGCGGAGAGAGCTTTCTGCGGGAGGTGTCGGACGTATGACCGACAATGAGCGTAATGCGCTGTTTTTTCAAGCTTCAGACGCGCGCGCAATTTCGTATTCTCCCTATTCCGGATACAGCGTCGGCGCGGCGCTTCTCTGCTCCGACGGTACGGTATATACGGGCTGCAATATCGAAAATGCCGCGTATACTCCGACAGTCTGCGCCGAGCGCACGGCCTTTTTCAAAGCCGTTTCAAGCGGAGAACGCGACTTTTGCGCAATAGCCGTTGCCGGGGGAAAAGACGGTGTTGAATTTTGCACTCCCTGCGGCGTATGCCGTCAGGTCATGGCGGAATTCTGCAATACGGAAACTTTTGAAATAATCTGCAACACGGAAAACGGACTGCGTTCGTTTAAGCTCAAAGAACTTTTGCCCGGCTCATTCGGACCGGCAAATTTAAAACAGGAGAATCAGCCTTGAAAAATTTTCGGCGTATAACAGCGGCGCTTTGCGTATTGGCGATGCTTTTTAGTCTCTGCGCCTGCGCAAAACACGAAAAATACGAAGCGGTGTTCATTACCGATGTCGGCGATATATATGACAGGTCGTATAATTCCGTGGTTTGGGACGGAGTAAAAAGCTACGCCGCCGATTACGGAGCCAGCTGCAAATATTACAGACCGTCTCAGCGCGGCACGACTTACTTCTTCAGAGCTATAAGAAAAGCGATAAAGCACGGCGCAAAGGCGGTGGTCTGCCACGGAGACGAGTTCCTCGATGCCGTAGTAAGAGCGGCCGAGCGTTGGGAGGATGTAAAGTTTATAATTGTCGACAGCACGGAGAAGGACTTGCCCGACAATGTGCTCGCCGTCAGCTATTCCACTCTCGACGCGGGATATCTTGCGGGATATGCTTCTGTTTTTAACGGCTTTCAGCGTCTCGGATTTCAGGGCAGCTATCCGTCGGATAATTATGTCAATTACTGCTTCGGCTTTATACAGGGCGCGGAGCGCGCCGCAGAGGATATGAACCTCGGAGCCGTGTCGGTCGATATAAAGGTGAGATTCCTCAAGACCGACGAAACCGAGCTCGACGCCGAAGCGCGCGCAAAGCTCTGGTATTCTACCGGCACGCAGGCGATTTTTGCCTGCGGCACGAAAGTATTTGCCGCGGTTGCAAGTGCGGCTGAACGCAACATAGGCAGCTGGGTCATAGGCGCCGATACTGATAAATCCTATGTGTCGGACGCTGTTTTGACAACTGCGGAAAAGTCGGTCTCCATGAGCGTTTACAGGGCTCTCGAGTCGGTGAAAAACGGCAGCTTCAGCGGCGGACGCTCCGTGAAGTTCGGCATAGCCGACGACGGTGTGCGGCTTGATCTTTCGCGTTCGGCATTCACTCAGTTCACCCAGTCGGATTACGATGCTATAGCAGCGCGTATCAAGGCCGATCCGACAATGATATCGTCGCTGGTCACGGCCGATGACATCAAAAGTACAGTCCTCGGCGATGAGAGTGAGCTGTCCTCGCTTTTCTCGCTCAACTGTGTAATTCTTTCCGTTAACTGAGGTGAGCTTTTTATGTATATGCCCGAACTTATTCGCAAAAAGCGCGACGGCGGCGAGCTGACTGCCGAAGAAATATCTTATATAATAAACGGCTGTGTCTCCGAGGAGGTGCCGGACTATCAGCTCTCGGCGTTCGCCATGGCGGTGTTTTTCCGCGGAATGACCAAGGCCGAGACGGTGGCTCTCACGCTCGCCATGCGCGATTCGGGCGATAAGGCCGATTTGAGCGGGATAAGCGGCGTCAAGGTCGATAAGCATTCGACGGGCGGCGTTGGCGACAAAACCACGCTCATAGTGGCTCCCATAGTCGCAGCGTGCGGTGTTAAGGTAGCAAAGATGTCCGGCAGGGGACTCGGACACACAGGCGGAACGGTCGACAAGCTCGAAGCTATTCCGGGTTTCCAAACCTCGATATCTCCGCAGAAAATGCGTGAAACCGTTGAATCGTGCGGCTTGAGCGTCACGGGTCAGAGCGGTAATATGTGCCCTGCGGACAAAAAACTGTACGCTCTGCGCGACGTCACCGCCACAGTTGACAGCATACCGCTCATAGCCTCGAGCATAATGAGCAAGAAGCTTGCCGACGGCTCGGACTGCATTCTCCTCGACGTAAAAACGGGGAGCGGTTCGTTTATGAAAACTCTCGACGATTCCCGTCTGCTTGCGCGAACAATGGTCGATATCGGCAGGGGAGCGGGAGTTAAGACCGCCGCTTTAATAACAAATATGGACGCCCCGCTCGGAAAAGCGGTCGGCAATTCGCTCGAGGTTATCGACTCTGTCGATATACTTAAAGGCAATACTTCCGGCGACCTTTGGACTGTCTGCCGCGAGCTCTCGTGCAGAATGCTTATGCTTGCAGGCATAGGAGACAGAGAAAAATGCGCCGAGCTCGTTGACGAGGCCGTCAGCAGCGGAGAAGCTCTCAGACGCTTTGAAATGATGGTTAAGTCACAGGGCGGCGACGTCTCGTATATAGAGAACACCTCAAAATTCGAAAAAGCCTCTTTCTCCCGCGAGGTGTATGCGCCCGCGGACGGATATATAACTCATATGGATTCCGAGAATATAGGCCTGACCGCCGTTTTGCTCGGAGCTGGCAGAGAGAAGAAAGAGGACGATATAGACCCCGCGGCGGGTATTGTGATATCCGCCAAAACAGGCGATTTTGTAAAGCGCGGAGAACTGCTCGCAACGCTTTTCTCTAATGACAAAAGCCGCCTTGACGGCGCGGAGACCCGCTATCTCTCGGCCGTCTCTATAGGCGCACAGAAGCCTGCGGCGCAGCCGATGATACTCGATTATATCGACTGATGTTCGACTTGAGCAGACCCTGATTCTTTTTTTCGGAGTGACTATGAATAGCTTCAAAAGAAAAATAAAAAGAATATTGCGCCGTATGCTCGGCAAATACGAGCCGCCGAAGCATAAACGCTTCGACCGACTGCCCGACGATGTGAAGGCGGCAGTCGAAAGCAGCGGGCTTGCGACAGACGGATTTATAAAAGTTGTTGAAAGCGATATGGATTTCGACGGCTGCTATCTTACTGCGTGGACGGCTCTTGACAGCGAGGGTATATATTTCATCCTCGGGGACGAAAAAGCAGCAAAAAAACGCGGAAACAAGAAAATCAAAGCGGAATATGAGCTCAGAGAGATTCGCTCCTATCCGCTCTCCGATTTTGATTCGCTAAAATGCGAGCAGTATGTTTCAACGGCTCGCCTCATAGCCGAAAAGGACGGCGACGACATAGGGCTGATAAAATTCAGCCTCAACTTTCTCGGCGCTTACGATGAGTTCTGCAAGGCGTTTAACAGCTTAAAAAGCGGAAAGCCGATATTAAAGAATGACGGAGACAGGAAGGACGACGGAGTCTGCCCTAAGTGCAAAAGACCCTATCCGCCCGGGCGCAAGTCCTGCCCCAAGTGCAACAAAAACGAATCGACGGTCAAGCGCCTGTTCTCATTTTTCGGCGGCTATAAGCTTCAAATGACGCTAATTGTTGCGGCGATACTTATAAGCACGGCAATTAATATGGCAATGCCGCAGATAAGCACAAAGGCGCTCTTCGACGATGTTTTGAGCAATGTCGGTTCAACTCCCGCGCAGCAGCTGTTTGTTACGCTCGGCTACTTAATAGGTGCGGTTGTCGGCATGAAGCTGCTGGGACTTTTGATGACGGTGTCGTTCCAGTTCCTTATGGGCAGCATAATGCCGCGCGTCATATATGATATAAAGGTCAAGATATTCGCCGCCATGCAGCGCCTGTCCGTCAGCTTTTATTCGTCCAAACAGACGGGCTCGCTCATGGAGCGCGTGACAAGGGATTCCAATAATATCTATTGGTTTTTTGTCGACGGACTGCCCTATGTCATAACGAATATTATAACCGTTGTCGGCGTCCTGATAATCATGTTCGTTATGTCGTGGAAGCTGGCGCTTCTCTGCTGCGCTGCGGCTCCGATATTTCTTATACTGCTCATCTTCGGCAGCAAATTTTTCAGAATACTGCATCACAGGAGCTGGGCGCGCAACGCGAGACTCACCTCAATGGTCAGCGACAATATCAACGGTCAGCGCATAATAAAGGCTTTCTCGAAAGAGGATGAGGAGCTCGACCGCTTTGATAAGGTCAGCGGCGACCTCTATGATGCGGATTTGAAGTTCAACAATTCGGAAGCTACGCTTTTTCCGCTGTTGACCGTAGCGCTCTCGGTTCTCGCCGTGTTCATGCTGACCTGCGGCGGACTCATGGTTGCGAAAGGTGAAATGACCGTCGGCACGCTCCTTAATTTTACGATATATCTCACCATGCTCGTCGGCCCCATCGACTTTCTGTCGTGGGTCTCCAACTGGTGGGCGCGGTGCGTGGATTCGGCTCAGCGCGTGTTCGAAATAGTGGACGCTCAGCCCGAGATAGTCGAAAAAGAACATCCGATAGATATAGGCGAGGTGCGCGGAGATATTGAGATTTCAAGTCTCGAATTTGAATATGAACCTGCGCGTCCCGTAATAAAGAATCTTGACCTCAAGGTGAACGCAGGTCAGATGCTCGGAATAGTCGGCAAGACCGGAGCGGGCAAAACGACAATAGCCAATTTGATAGCGCGTCTCTATGACCCTAAAGCAGGGTGCGTCAAAATCGACGGAGTCGATGTGCGCGACCTGCCGCTTGACATTATCCGAAGGAATGTCGGGCTCGTGTCGCAGGACATCTATCTGTTTATAGGCACAATAGCCGACAATATCCGCTACGCGAAGCCGGATGCCGCAATGGAAGAGATAATCGCCGCAGCAAAGGCCGCAAGCGCGCACGACTTTATTATGAAACTGCCCGATGCCTATGAGACGCGCGTCGGAGCGGGCGGTCATGACCTCTCGGGCGGCGAACGGCAGAGAATATCAATAGCCAGAACGATAATCCAAAATCCGCTCATACTCATCCTCGATGAGGCTACCGCGGCCATGGATACCGAGACCGAGCGCAATATCCAGTATTCTCTTACCAAGCTCATGCAGGGCAGAACTACGGTTGCCATTGCGCATCGCCTCTCGACCCTGCGCGACGCCGATATGCTCGCAGTTATAAGCGAGGGTGAGGTTGTTGAATGCGGCAGCTATGCCGAGCTTCTCAAAAAGCGCGGCGAGTTCTATAAGCTATATAAAATACAGGCCGAGGCTCTCAAGGCTGTCGGCATAATCGATTGAGGAGGGTTAAAATGGGAGAGCTCAATACTATGTCAATTAACTTCCTTGACCCCGAAAAGTGCAAATTCTATCTGAATCCGAACGGCTTTGCAGCCCTGAAAACCGAGGACAAAGACTACCGCCGTGTGCGGCTTCTCCGAACCTTGCCCCTGCACAGACCGTTCGAGTATATCAGCGTCAGCGATATGGATAAAAACGAGATAGGCATAATAAAAAACGCCGCCGATTTCCCGAGCGAAAGCAGGGAGATAATCGAAAAAGACCTTGCGGCGCGCTACTATTGCCCCGAAATATCGCAGATATATTCGATAGAAGAGAAGATGGGCTCGTTTTACTTTGACGTGTCGATAGACGGCTTCAAAAAGACCTTCGGCGTAAAAGATATCAGCCGCAATGTCAAAATGCTCAATTCGGGTTCCGTTATGTTCAACGACTCCGACGGCAACCGATTCATTATTCCCGATATCAACGCCATCAAGCCGAGAATGCGCAGGAAGATAGAGCCGTTCTTGTATTGAGTTTGCCGAAATTTTAAAGAAAGGAGCGGCTGCGCGCCGTGCGGTTAAAAACCATGACCGAGGTAAAATATGACCTTGATTTAAATTCAAAGCCGTGCCGCGGTGTTCTGCGGTATAAAGACGGCGCAGTTTACGCGCTCGAAAACGGCAAAGAGGTGTTTTCTCTCTCACTTAAAAATATAGGCGAGCTTGTGCAGTATACCGATGTCGGCTGCGGAAGCCTTGAAATTTCCCCGTTTGCGGAGAAAAGCGGCTCGGATTACGACGGCGCCGAGAATATCACTGTCTGCCGCTTCTCGATGAGCGCCGCCGAGGATATAGGCGAATTCTGCAAGGCTGTGAATCACAGGATAAAAACAGGCGAGGAGCCCGAGCGGATAGCGGACAGCGCCGACAAATGCACCGTCTGCGGCAGGCGCTATCCCAAGGGCACGGACGTCTGTATGTTCTGCGTCGATAAGAGCTACATATGGCGAAGGACTTTTAAAATGCTCCGGCAGTTTATTCCAAAGCTCCTTTTGTCAAGCGTGCTCGTCACTTTTGCAAATCTTATGTCGGCAGTGCAGCCCGTGCTTCAGGGGAAGCTCGTTGACGGCTTCTCGTCCGCATTTTCCTCCGACGGACTCTCCGTAAATCAAAATATTATATTTATCGGCGTTGCCATGGCGCTTACTTATCTGCTTGAAAACATCTTTCAGATATTTTCGGGGCGCACAGCAAACAGCGTCGGGCTCGGATTTTCAAAATATCTGCGCTCCGTTGTCTATGACAGAGTTCAGCGTATGTCCGTCTCGTCCATGTCCCGAAAAACAGCGGGCGACTTGATAAAACGCGTCACGCGCGACACAAACACCGTTCAGAATTTCTTTGTCGATAAAGGACGCTATGCGCTCGAGCAGCTTATACTTTTCGTTGTAGTCGGAATATTTATGCTGCGCATGAGTCCGCTTTTGACCTTGCTTGCAATCATACCCGCGCCGTTTTGCATTATCACGCTCAACAGCTTCAAGCGGTACATCCATTTGCGCTATGATAAACAGTGGCGGTATGACAGCCGCGCAAATTCGATTCTCCACGATATAATCAGGGGTATCCGAGTTGTCAAAACTTTCGGCAGCGAAAAGCGCGAGGTTGCAAAGTTCTCGTCCGTGAGCAAGGATCTTGCGGATATCTCCGTCAAAAACGAGAGGACGTGGGCTGTTATCTTCCCTGTCATAGGCTTCCTTATGAACTCGGGCAACTTCCTCGTGCTCTATTTCGGCGGCAGAATGGTTATAAACGGCACGATGACCGCAGGCGAGCTTTGGAGCTTTGTGCTCTTGCTCTCCTATATCTATAAGCCGCTCGACTGGCTCGCAAATATGCCGCGCTGGATAGCGGAGGTAACAACGAGCCTTATAAAAATATACGAGGTTCTCGATGAAAAGCCGCAGGTCGGCAATTCGAAAAATGCCGGCAAATATCCTATAACGGGCGAGGTGGAGTTTGACTCCGTCGATTTCGGGTATAAGAGCTACGAGCCGGTGCTCAGGGATATAGATCTGAAGATAAATCCCGGCGAGATGATAGGTCTCGTCGGTCATTCGGGAGCGGGCAAGTCCACGATGATAAACCTCGTCATGCGCCTCTACGACGTTGACGGCGGAACGCTCAAAATAGACGGCAGGGATATTCGCGACTATGACCAGTATTACCTGCGCGAGAATATAGGCGTTGTGTTCCAGGAGACTTATCTTTTCTCCGGCACTATCTATGACAACATCTCCTATGCAAAGTCGGACGCGTCGCCCGAGGAGGTGTTCGCGGCCGCAAAGGCGGCAAATGCCCACGGCTTCATAATGGAGCTCAAGGACGGATATAATACAGTCGTCGGCGAAAACGGCTACAATCTTTCGGGCGGAGAGCGCCAGCGCGTGGCGATAGCCCGAGCGATACTGCGAGACCCGAAGATACTCATTCTCGACGAGGCGACGAGTGCGCTCGACCCCGAAACCGAGAGTTATATTCAGCAGGCGCTCGGCAGACTCACCGAAAACAGGACTACAATAGCCATTGCCCACAGACTCTCGACTCTGCGCCATGCGGATAGGCTTGTCGTCCTTGAAAACGGCAGAATAGCCGAGGTCGGAACGCACGCGGAGCTTCTCAAAAAGCGCGGGGTTTATTATAATCTCGTCATGGCTCAGCGCCAGACCTCAAAGCTCACTTCCGAGGCGCAGGCGGCACTCGACAGACAGTAAATAAAGCGAAAAACACGGGAGAACAAAGCGAATTTTGTCTCCCGTGTTCTTTTTTTGTTAAATTGCTGTGAATTTGCCTTTTTGTCTTTACAGCTTGCGTAAAATAAAGTAAAATAGTAGCGGAAAAATATGTTTTTTTGAATGGAGGCACAAATATGGAGCTTGCGTATAAACGTATACTTCTGAAAATAAGCGGCGAGGTGCTCGCCGGCGGAAAGGGCATGGGTATTGATTACGATACCGTTCTCAATATCTGTTCCGCAGTCAAGGAATGCGTCGATATGGGCGTTGAGGTCGGTCTTGTTGTAGGCGGCGGAAATTTCTGGCGCGGACGCTCGAGCGGAGATATGGACAGAACCAGAGCCGACCATATAGGTATGCTCGCCACCGTCATGAACTCCCTCGCCCTCGCCGATGCGCTTGAGCATCTCAAGGTGCCCGTCAGAGTGCAGACCGCTATTGCCATGCAGCAGATAGCCGAGCCCTATATCCGCAACAGGGCAGTGCGCCATTTGGAAAAGGGCAGAGTCGTTATCTTCGGCTGCGGCACGGGCAACCCGTTCTTTACCACCGACACGGCAGCAGCCCTGCGCGCTCTCGAGATAGATGCCGATATTATGTTCAAGGCGACAAATGTCGACGGCGTTTATGACAAGGATCCCAACAAGTTCGAGGACGCGAAGAAGTATGATACTCTTTCATTTGACGAAATCCTCAGCCATGACCTCAGAGTTATGGACGGCACCGCAGCCTCTCTCTGCAGAGACAATTCCATACCGATTCTCGTCTTTAATCTTGACGACCCGCAGAATATCGTCAAGGCGATAAAGGGCGAGAATGTAGGAACAGTTGTAAAATAATCGGTGAAAGGCCGATAAAAATATGATCTTCTCTTCAAGAAAGGATTGAAATTATGGAAACAGTATTTCAAACAGCACGCGATAAAATGACCAAGAGCATCGCCTCGCTCAAGGGCGAGTATGGTACGATAAGAGCAAACAGAGCTACCGCGGCGGTTCTCGATAGGATAACTGTTGATTATTACGGCACTGCCACCCCGATAAATCAGCTTGCGGCTATCTCCGTAGTTGAGGCGAGAATCCTCTGCATTCAGCCTTGGGATGTTTCTACTCTGCATCCCATCGAGAAGGCTATCCAGACCTCCGACCTCGGAATTAACCCGCAGAACGACGGAAAGGTGATAAGACTTACTTTCCCGCCCCTGACCGAGGATAAGCGCCGCGAAATAGTCAAGGATGTCAAGAAGCTGGCGGAGGACTGCAAGGTTGCCGTTCGCTCTATCCGCAGAGACTGCATGGAAAAGCTCAAGATCGGCGAGAAAGAGATACAGGATATCACCGACAAGTTCGTCAAGGAAGCGGACAGTGTTGCCGCAGAAAAAGAAAAGGAAATAATGGAAATCTGATTTGCTTCGGATTTTATTCGGCAAAAAGGCTGGGCGCTTTGGGCGGTCACGCCTTTTTGCCTAAAATACAAAAGGAATTTTGCCATGACAAAGACACCGGATAACGAGCATCTTCCGCAGCACGTTGCCATAATTATGGACGGCAACGGCCGCTGGGCCAAGCAGCGCGGGCTTCCGCGCAGCGAGGGTCACAAGCAGGGCGCGAAGGTGTTCAAAAGAATATGCGAATATGCCGCAGACATAGGGATACGCTACGTGACATTCTACGCCTTTTCCACGGAAAACTGGCGCAGACCGCCAGAGGAAGTCAGCGGCATAATGAACCTTTTCAGAGATTACCTGCGCGAGGCCGAGGAGCGCGAGCAGGAGAATGCTCGGAAGGGTTTGAGAATAAGATATATAGGAGAGCGCGAGGGTTTGGCGGACGATATTCTCGAGCTTGTCGATGAGCTTGAACGCGGCTCTGCCGACAAAACCAGAACGACCGTAAACATCGCGATAAACTACGGCGGCAGAAATGAGATACTGTCTGCCTGCAAGCGTCTTGCCGAGCAGTGTGCGAGAGGGGAGCGCACGCCCGACAGTCTTACCGAGCAGGATATATCGGACAATCTCTATACGGCGGGTCAGCCCGACCCGGATCTTATAATCCGCCCCAGCGGAGAATTCAGACTTTCAAATTTCCTCATCTGGCAGGCTGCGTATTCGGAATTTATCTATTCCGATATCCTCTGGCCCGACTATACCGAGCAGGACTTTGACGCCGCTCTTGAGGAGTACGCACACCGCAGCAGACGCTTCGGAGGAGTCTGAAAATACTTTGATTGTGAGATGAAAGAAAGATGAAACAGCGCGTTATTACCGGACTTTTAGCCGCTCTTTTCGGAATTACGGTCCTTTCCCTTATGTTCACCCCTGTTTTGGGCATAGTTTTGGCAGCTGTGTCGTTTATAGCGTCCTACGAGATACAGCACGTTGCGAAGATTAAAAATAAGCTTCTGATGATAATCAACATGATTGTCGCCGCTTTTATGCCCGTTGCTCTTGAATACAAGCTCTTTGAGAAGCTGCCTTTCCCGACATATATCGTTGCGATAGTCTATGTCATACTTATGATGTTCATCATGCTCGGCAACTATGCAAAGACTAAATTTGAAGACGTTGTCATGTCTATGTTCTGCGGCGTTATCGTGCCGTATGTCATGACTACCATAATTCTTATCAGAGATCTCTGCCTGAGCCGTCCCGATCTGTTCCAGCAGTCGCAGGTATTCTTTATTATCTTTACGGCGCTGCTGTCCGCATGGCTCAACGACACGTTTGCATATTTTGTCGGCAGCAAGTTCGGAAAGCACAAGCTCGCTCCGAACATCAGCCCCAAAAAGAGTGTTGAGGGCGCAGTCGGCGGCGTAGTTATAACTATGCTGTTTAATCTTGCATTCTTCTTTATTTTTGATTATTTCTTCTTCAAGAACGACACACTAAAGTGGTGGATGATTCCCGGAACCTCGATGTTCCTCTCCGCCATAAGCATAGGCGGCGACCTGTCGGCCTCCGTTATAAAGAGAAACTTCGGCGCGAAGGATTTCGGAACCATCTTTCCCGGTCACGGCGGAATTATGGACAGATTCGACAGCTACAGCTTCGTTATGCCGACTCTCTATGCCTTGATTTCACTGGTAATCAGTCTCGGAGCTGTCTCTTATACACATCTCCGAGCCCACGAGACTCCTGA
>ENA-OZGA01000488-OZGA01000488.1-human-gut-metagenome-genome-assembly--contig:-NODE-488-length-17174-cov-4.564461_pt1 | contig 17174 bp, 20 predicted proteins | sample MGYA00245112_ERZ653649 | MGnify/ENA primary metagenome ERZ653649 (study PRJEB26926, sample SAMN06165071) | human gut metagenome | biome: ENVO:00009003; feature: ENVO:2100002; material: ENVO:00002003...
CTACACTTATGCGATCGTCGGCAGCGTCAGATGTGTATAAGAGACAGGCTTACGGCCCGTGACGATGAGATAGGAATCCGAACGGGACTTATCCTTAAGAAGCGCTACCATTTCCTTATTGATGTTGGAGTTAAAAGCACCGGCAAGGCCCTTGTCTGAACCGATAATGATGTAGCACGTACGCTTTACTTCGCGTTCTGTGAACAAGGGATTATCTTCGCCAGATGTCGCAGCAGAAAGACGCTGCAGCATACCTTCTAGTTTATCCATAAAAGGAGCCGTTGCTAACGCGCGTTCTTGTGCACGGCGCAGACGTACGGAGGAAACCATCTTCATGGCCTTTGTGATCTGCTGTGTATTCGTAACGGATTTAATCCGTCGGTTTATTTCGCGTGCACTCGGCATAGACTATTCCTCCTCTTTCACTAATTGATGGGTAGCACCAAACTGTTTGGTATATTCCACAATCGCTTTCTTGAGGACTTCTTCGTTGTCGCTGTCGAGTTCTTTTGTTTCCTTGATTTTCGTTGCGACTTCCGCATAGTTTGCGTGCATGAATTTCAAGAGACCTTCTTCAAATTCTTGTACGTCTTCTACCTGAATCGGCATGAGGTAGCCTTTTACAGCTGCGTAAATCTGGATAACCTGGTCTGCAACAGACATAGGCTGATACTGCGGCTGAATAAGCATCTGCATCGTACGTTCACCGGCATCAATCTGAGCCTTCGTGTTCTTATCGAGGTCAGAACCGAACTGAGCAAACGCTGCCAATTCACGATACTGAGCAAGGCTCAGACGTAACGTACCGGCAATTTTCTTCATAGCCTTGATCTGGGCAGAACCACCTACACGCGATACGGATAAGCCGACGTTGATAGCCGGACGGACACCAGAGTTGAATAATTCTGTTTCCAGGAAAATCTGGCCATCTGTAATGGAAATTACGTTTGTCGGGATATAGGCAGAAAGGTCACCAGCCAACGTTTCAATGATAGGAAGGGCTGTAATGGAGCCGCCGCCTAATTCATCGGAAAGCTTAGCAGCACGTTCAAGAAGACGGGAATGTAAGTAGAATACATCGCCAGGATAGGCTTCACGTCCTGGCGGACGACGGAGAAGCAAACTCATGGCACGATACGCCTGAGCATGTTTAGAAAGGTCATCGTATACGCAAAGGCAGTCCTTGCCTTTATGCATGAAGTATTCTGCCATGGATACGCCTGCGTACGGTGCCAGATACTGTAACGGAGCACCATCAGAAGCAGTAGCAGCGACGACAATCGTATAGGCCATTGCGCCATGTTCTTCCAAAGTACGGACAACGCGGGCTACCGTCGATGCCTTCTGGCCGATGGCAACGTATACACAAATGACGCCATCATCTTTTTGATTGATGATCGTATCGATGGCAATAGCAGTTTTACCAGTACCACGGTCACCGATGATCAATTCACGCTGGCCCCGTCCGATAGGAACCATGGAGTCAATTGCTTTTAAACCGGTCTGTAACGGCTGTTTAACCGGCTGACGATCAGCAATACCATGGGCGATGACTTCAACGCGGCGATATTCTGTCGTCTGGATAGGTCCTTTGCCGTCGATAGGAATGCCTAAGGGATTGACAACGCGGCCAATAAGAGCTTCACCAACGGGAACACTCATAACCTTTCCCGTACGACGTACCGTGTCGCCTTCTTTGATGAGTTCATCGTTACCGAGTAATACAGCACCGACGTTATCTTCTTCGAGGTTCATGGCGAGGCCATATACATCATGTGGCAGTTCGAGAAGTTCCCCTGCCATCGCTTTATCGAGACCGTATATATGAGCAATACCATCGCCGACTTCGAGTACAGTACCGACGTCATCCACATTCATTTCGACGTTATAGTTTTCGATTTGTTTTTTAATTATAGCCGTTATTTCTTCTGGCTTCATTTTCATTATTCGTTCGTCACCCCATTCGTAACTTCAGCCTGCAATAAGCTATGCTGCATATCCTTGAGCTGCCGCTTCAGGCTTCCGTCTATTAGTTTGTCGCCAATCTGGATGACCATGCCACCGATAAGAGATGGATCGATATAATACAGAGGTTCGATCCGATGGCCTGTCATGGCTTCCAGACCAGCCACAAGTTTCGCTTCTTCTTCCTTGGTCAGCGGTTTGACGACGCGAATCTTTGCAACTTCAATGTTATTAGCCTTACGAGCCAAATCGATAAACCCGTCAATAGCCAACAGCAAGGCTGCTTCCCGCCGCCGATCGATCATGACATACATAAATTGCATGACTAACGGCGATACGCTGTCCTTGAAGATTTCACTCAATGTATCTTTTTTGGACTGAGGTGGTACGAGCGGATGATTGATGAATTTCCACAAATCACCATTTTCCTGAAATACGTCACGTACACCTTTCAGCTCCGTTCCAAAGGCATCGAGCTGTTGTTGTTCCCTAGCAATGTCAAACATTGCCTGGCTGTATTTGCTGTAAATTGTTTCGGGTATCATAGGATCAGTTCCCCTTTGCTTGTTTTGGTTGGAGCTGATCGATGCAGTCTGCTACCAGTTTTGCGTTCATGTCTGAATCCATGTTTTTATTGAGCAGTTTTTCTGCCACAGCCATAGACAGTGTGACTACTTCATTACGCATGTCACGGATAGCAGCTTCCCGTTCGTTTGCTATTTCCGCCTGAGCAACTTCTTTTTCCCGTGCAATCTGCGCACGGATGGCTTCGAGCTGTGCCTGGCCTTCTTTAGCTGCCTGTTTGACAGCTTTATCGACGATAGCCTGCGCTTCGCTGCGAGCCTTACTAAGCTGCGCTTCGTATTCCGCTTTCATCTGTTCAGCACTTTGCCGAGCTTGAGCGGCATTGTCCAGATCAGAGGCAATCTTGTTGCGACGGTCTTCTAACACCTTTAAAAGCGGTTTATACGCAAATTTCGCCAAAATGCCAACTAAGACGAAGAAGTTTACGATTTGGAACAGCAAGGTACCAAGATTAATGTCAACCAATGTTCTTCCCTCCCCGGCTGTATACTTGATCCTTCATTCTTCCTATTAGAGCATCGAAGCGAACGGATTAGCAAATACCAATACGATTGCAATAACAGCTGCGATGATAGGCATGGATTCAATCAAGCCGATGGAGATAAGCATGTTGACCAAGAGTTTGCCACCCATTTCAGGCTGACGAGCAGTACCTTCGAGCATTTTTGCGGCAGCGTGGCCGTCACCGATAGCAGCGCCAAGAGCTGCGAGACCAATACCTAAAGATGCACCAAAAGCAGACAATGCGAGTACGAGAGCTTTTTCCATGATAAATAACCTCCTAATTTCAGTAAGTATGTTTGTTGTTTTTTACTTAATCGTGGAAAGACGGAGCCAAGTATGACGTCGTCAAGATTGTAAAGATGAATGCCTGGATGAGGCCGATGACGAGGCTGAATAACAACCATATCATAGGGATACCAGCAGGAACGAGGAAATACAAGACTTCCATTAAGATTTCGCCAGCAAGAATATTGCCAAAAAGACGAAAAGCCAGTGTTAATGGTTTTGTGATTTCTTCCATGAGGTTGATGATTACAAAAGGAACGAATGGTTCAAAGAAGTGTTTGAAATGTTTTTTCGGGCCCTTGTTCTTCAATGCCATGGCATGGACGAGGAAAGACGAAACCAACGCTAATGCGACTGTCGTGTTCAAATCATTTGTCGGCGATGCGAGCAAACCATCCGTAGGCAGCATGCCCATTTCGTTCGCAAACAAGATGAAGAAGAACATGGTCAAAAGTACGGAAACAACTTGCCCATATTTTGGCCCCAACGTTTCCTTGAACTGCGAAAGCAACCCTTCAATTACCATTTCCATGGCATTCTGAAGGCCACTTGGGACCATAGCCCGTTGTCTCGTCGCAAGAACAGTGACGATGATAACCAATGCGGCTGCAACCCAGGTAAGATAAATCGTATCCATATTGACGTTCATCCCTAAAAGCTGCACGACCATATGATGACCTGCATGTAGCTCCATAAATTTTTACCTCCTTCCTTCTAAATTTTTTTCTCCTAAGGCGTTTTTAATCGCCTCGAAGAAGATAATCATCCGATAGGACATGATGCCTGCTACAACAGCCCAGATGTTCACTGAAGGAAATTGCAGCACCACGATGACCATGAGGACGATCATCATAATCCGAAAAAAAGCACCACCGCGGATTGACACGTAAGCACTTTGTGGATTCAGAGACATGCTCTTGGCTGACCGGTTGCTCAACATGATGAAATACAGTACGTTGAGGCCACAGCCGATGAGCCAGCCACTTATGAGACCGGAAAGGGACATCACCAAGAGAAAGATGACACCTGCCGCGGCCAATACAATCAGGCAGAATAAAGTATGTTGTACGTATCGCCGGAGCTCATCCATTGCCTGTTACCTCCTTGTATCATGGCTTTCCATATAACGGACCGCCTTTTTATAAAGTGACCAAAAGCCACTGCCAGCACCGAGAAGTCCAAAGATAATAAGTCCCCACGGTGTCAGGTCGAAGAAGGAATCAATCCCATGGCCGATGAATAAGCCGACGCAAATACTGACGAATAGAGTCAGGCCCATAGATCCGGCAATGACGACAATATCCAAGATACTACCCGATGTGTTTCTACCATTACCTGTCATATAGTTCCTTTCATACCGTCAACATGTATGCGCAAAGAAAAGACAATACGTATCATAAAGGGTATACACTATTATGATGGCATTTGGTAAGTTTCACCATATAATAGCAACGCCATATACACCTTCACGTTACATTTTATCACTATGATAGGACAAAATCAATTAAGCATACCGTTTAGACTAAATAGTTATAACTAGCGTAAAATACAATTTATTAGTTAAACTAAAAAAGTTTATAATACAAACTCGTCAGGTTTTTCCGATTCGCCGCCATAGGTATATAAAATGGCTTTCACGATCCGTTTTGCTGCAAGACCGTCACCATATGGATTTACGGCATTACTCATCTGTTTATATGCATTATGATCTGTAAGGAGGCGTTTCGTTTCGTTATAGACGACATCGCGGCTCGTTCCAATGAGACGGACCGTACCCGCCTTTACGGCTTCTGGCCGTTCTGTCGTGTCACGCAAGACGAGAACAGGTTTTCCCAGAGAAGGTGCTTCTTCCTGGATTCCGCCAGAATCAGTAAGGACGAGATAACTATGATGCATGAGATTTGCAAAAGGTTCGTATTCCATAGGGTCGATGAGATGAATACGATTGACGCCAGACAACTCCTCTTCTACCACTTTGCGCACAAGAGGGTTGCGGTGAACAGGAAAAACGATTTCCGTGTCAGGGATTTCATCGATAATCTGGCGCAAAGCCTTATAGATATGCCGCATCGGTTCGCCTAAATTTTCGCGGCGATGTGTCGTCAATAAGATAATGCGATGACTCTTGAAATCGACGCGATGAAGCTCTTCATCTTCAAAGTCATATCCTTCGTCGACAGTCGTCATGAGGGCATCGATAACAGTATTGCCAGTGACAAATATATTATTTTTATCCACGCTCTCACGAAGAAGATTTTCTTTTGCAGTTTCTGTAGGCGAAAAATGGATAGATGCAATGGATCCGGTCAATTTACGGTTCATTTCTTCTGGAAAGGGGGAATACATATTTCCCGTCCGAAGTCCCGCTTCAACGTGACCTACAGGAATCTGCTGATAATACGCTGCCAATGCACCGGCAAACGTCGTCGTCGTGTCGCCATGGACGAGGACAAGATCAGGTTTTTCCTTCTCCATGACATCTTTCAGGCCCATAAGGGCCCGTGTCGTAATATCGTACAGCGTCTGTCCCTGACTCATGATATCCAGGTCATAATCCGTATCGATTTTAAACAAACTGAGCACCTGATCGAGCATTTGGCGGTGCTGGGCTGTAACAGCAACAATCGTCTTTATTTGCTCAGGATGCTTTTTCAGTTCCAGTACAACTGGAGCCATCTTAATGGCTTCCGGACGAGTACCGAACACAGTCATTACTTTCAGCATTCAAAAACCTCCTTGAACTAAATAAATTCTACCCATAAAACATCAGTTTTTATGAGTAGAATTCGTTGTTTTATGTAATATGCCAATTTTTTTAGCTGAAAAAATGATGACAGCTAACACAATGGCAACAGTCACTATCCCTATCTGATAGCTTACATTGGCAACGATAAGGGCTACAATGCCCAATACGATGCTGACGCAGTACATGATGAGGACAGCTTGCTTTTGTGTCAACCCTAAGGCAAGAAGGCGATGATGAAGATGCCCTTTGTCCGGCGTAAAAATAGGTACACCACTCATCTTACGACGAATGATGGCAAAAAGAGTATCCATAATCGGGAGACCCAGGGCAATGACAGGTACGACTAACGCAATAGTGGCTTCCGTTTTGACCAATCCTAACACAGCTGTCACAGCCATGGTATAGCCCAGAAGCATGCTCCCTGTATCGCCCATGAATATCTTCGCAGGGTTGAAGTTATACTGTAAGAAGCCTAAGGCAGCACCGGCCAAAGAGATGACAATCATAGCCGGCAAATACTGATTCAAGCTGACAGCCATGAGAAACATAGATATAGACGCGATAAAAGACACACCCGCAGCGAGTCCATCAAGACCGTCAATCAAATTTACGGTGTTCGTAAAGCCGATGATCCAAAAAATCGTCAAAGGTATAGCTAAAATTTCATTGATTTCAATGAGAGCGCCTCCAAAGGGATTGGTAAGCCATTCAATCTGGATGCCAAAGGCAACGGGAATTGCAGCCGCAACGATTTGACCGACAAGTTTGACCTTTGCCGGAATATTGCAAATATCATCCCATATCCCTACACAGACAATGGCTGTACATCCTAAGAGGAGTCCGGCCATGTCATGATTCATAGGCATGGAGTACAATACAGCACAAAGAAAACCAACAAAAATAGCTAAACCACCAAGGCGAGGAATCATATGATCATGAACCTTACGCGCATTCGGTTTATCAATAGCGCCCACTTTAATAGCCAGATTTTTCACTCCTGGAGTCAGGACATACGAAATAGCTAAAGCTATAAAAAAAGGCACAACATATACGAGCACAACACACGCCTACTTTCTACTTATAGTGTATCAACTGCGAGCGCCAATCAGTTCGTTAAACTGCGCATAGGCGCTGGAATCCGACCGCCTCTGGCGATGAATTCATCCGATTTATACTTGTTGACATTAATGATAGGACAATGTCCCAAAAGGCCGCCGAATTCGACGGTATCGCCAACGTCTTTTCCCGGCACGGGAATGACGCGGACAGCTGTCGTCTTGTTGTTGATTATGCCAATAGCAGCTTCATCAGCAATAATAGCGGAAATAGTCGAGGCCGATGTATCACCAGGAATGGCGATCATATCGAGGCCGACTGAGCAAACACAAGTCATGGCTTCTAACTTTTCTAAAGACAGACTGCCCCGCCCAACAGCTTCAAGCATGCCTTTATCTTCACTGACCGGGATGAAGGCACCGGACAAACCACCGACATGACTCGATGCCATGAGGCCACCTTTTTTAACGGCATCATTCAACAAAGCTAAAGCGGCCGTCGTACCAAAGGCACCACAGCTTTCAAGCCCCATTTCTTCAAGTATAGCGGCAACGCTGTCACCGATTGCCGGCGTAGGAGCCAGAGATAAGTCGATGATGCCAAAGGGCGTATTCAGCCGCTTTGATGCTTCCTGTGCAACGAGCTGACCGACACGGGTTATCTTGAAGGCCGTCTTTTTGATTGTTTCTGCTACCACGTCGAAGGGCTCGCCTTTGACATGTTCTAAGGCCCGTTTGACGACACCAGGGCCGCTGACACCGACGCTCACACAAGAATCCCCCTGAGTAACGCCATGGAAGGCACCTGCCATGAAAGGGTTATCTTCGACGGCATTACAAAATACGACGAGCTTAGCACAGCCTAGTGCATCCTGTTCTTTCGTCAGTTCACCAAGTGTCTTGAAGACGCGACCCATTTCTGCGACGGCATCCATGTTGATACCGGCTTTAGTAGAGCCCACTGCAACGGAGCTGCAGACGAGTTCAGTCGAAGCCAGGGCTTCTGGAATCGACGCAATGAGAGTCTGGTCTCCCTTCGTATATCCTCTGTCGACGAGGGCCGAGAACCCACCGATGAAATTGATACCAATTTCCTTTGCCGCTTTGTCAAGGGTCTTCGCGATGGCAACATACGTATCGAGATCGGTACAGCCGGCAACCAACGAGATTGGTGTCACAGACACGCGTTTGTTGATAATGGGCACGCCAAATTCATTGCCAATATCATTGCCGACTTTGACGAGATTTTCGCCGTATTTTGTAATCTTATCATAAATATTGTTGCACAGCATCTTACCATCGCTGCTGCAGCAATCGAGCAGACTGATGCCCATCGTAATAGTGCGGACATCGAGATTCTGCTTTTGAATCATCTGATTCGTTTCTAACACGTCATAGATAGTTAGCATCTTCATTCCCCTTATCCAATACGATGCATCGCATTAAAAATTTCCTGATTTTGCGCACGGATTTCTACGCCTAAAGAATCCCCTTTTTCTTTAAGTAAATCTTGCAATTGCTGCAAATCTACATCTGCGTCTGTTAAATCCACAATCATAGCCATATTAAATATACCTTCTAAAATGACCTGATTAATCGTAAGGATATTCACGCTGTTTTCAGCCATAATATTGCTTACAGCTGCGATGATGCCCGTCCGGTCAACGCCAACGACAGTAATGACAGCTTTCATGATTATGCCAACTCCTTTTTTGAGGTGGAAATACATAACTCCCCCGTAAATTTCCATTCCTGTTCATTATATCATACTCTTCTATTTTTCTAAAGCCTTGTTAATCAATGCCTTTCCTTCTTCTAAGAGTTGTCCTGCCTGCTCAGAAGATACAAAGCTTTCAGCATAAAGTTTATAAAGGTCTTCCGTTCCTGACGGACGAGCAGCTACCCATCCCTGATCCGTGCAAATCTTGACGCCGCCAATGGGATAATCGCCATAAGGAGAATGGGATAACACGGCCGTAATAGGACTGCCGCATAAGGTTTTCGTCATCACATCCGCTTCGGTAAGGCTGCTGATTTTATCCTTTTCTTCCAACGTAGCCGGTGCGTCGCTGCGCATCGTAAAAGGTTCGCCTAGTTGTTTACATAGTTCCGTATAGTATGTCATCGGTGATTTACCTGTGACAGCCTTGATTTCAGCTGCCAAAAGGCACATGATCATGCCATCTTTGTCGGTTGTCCAAACGCTGCGGTCCTTTGCAACAAAAGAGGCGCCGGCACTTTCTTCACCGGAAAACGCAATCTTGCCATCCGTATATAAGCCGCCAAAATACTTAAATCCCACAGGGACTTCATAAAGTGGCACGCCCAGCAACTTTGCTGAACGGGACAGCATATCCGTCGTGACGACGGTCTTTGCTATACCTAAACCGGCAAAATCTCGATGTGTCATGAGATAATGCGATGCCACCGTCAGATATGCATTGGCCGAAATCATCCCTTCGCTACCGCTGACGATACCAAAGCGGTCATAATCGGGATCATTGGCAAGAATAAGATCGTACTGCGATGCCTGACCTGTTACAGCAGACATGACATAAGACGACGAGCAATCCATGCGTATCTTGCCATCATGGTCGTAATTCATGAACGTAAACTGTGGATCATATATATCATTGACAAAGTCAAAGTGCAGGCCATACGTATCTGAAATGGCGTGCCAATAGTTCATGCCCGAACCGCCAAGGGCGTTGACAAGTACGTGAATTTCTTTCTGCTTGATTGCATCTAGATTGATGATGGATGTCAGTTCACGTACATATAATCCTTTATAGTCGTATCCGGATACCAGGGGGCTCACCTTTGCCTCTTCAAACGGTACCATTTTAACCTCTCTGTTGTGATTCTTCAAAAGACGGTTAGCCTCCACTTCAATGGCCTTAGTGATATCCGACTCAGCAGGGCCGCCGGTAATCGGATTGTATTTAATGCCGCCATGTTCTGGCGGATTGTGGGATGGCGTAATGATGAGTCCATCTGCAAGATTTTCTCTACGACCTTTATTGTATCGTAAAATAGCCCGCGACACAGATGGCGTCGGTACGAAATCACCTTCTCCATCGACATATACCGATACGCCATTGGCGACGAGTACCTGTAAAACCGTTTCATAAGCGAGCTTAGAAAGATAATGCGTATCTTCTCCAACAAAGAGGGGACCTTCAGCGCCAAAAGACTGACGATATTTGCAAACGGCCTGCGTAATAGCGGCTACATGCGCTTCCGTAAAACTTCCCTTTAACGCCTGGCCACGATGGCCGGAAGTCCCGAATCGAACCTGTTCTGCCGCCTTCGATACGTCTGGCTTCCCTTCGTAGTACGCCTTGCGGATGGCTTGTAAATCAATATAATCTTCTTTACGGACTTTTGTCCCTGCTAACGTATGAACTGCCACATGAATCACCTGTTTCTCTTTATTTTGACAAGCTGTTAAAAATTAATTACAATAACGACATACTTATGGTGATATAAAGATAGACTGGAATTTCTGATACCGCATCAGAATGCCTATTATGGCAATTATAAAAGCCATATATCCACTCAATTCCTAGCGGTTCACTTTATCTGATTCCAACGCTATCCACTGTCTAAGTATACATGTATTATAGCAAATTACAGGGCAATTTACATTATATTTTACGCATAAATATAAGAAATCAATGCAGAAAGGACGTTTATTATGAAATGCATCTCTTGGAATGTAAATGGCTTACGGGCCGCCGTAAAAAAAGGATTCATGGATACCTTCCATAAACTCGATGCGGATATTTTTTGTCTGCAAGAAACAAAGCTGCAAGAAGGCCAGATTGACCTCGACCTTCCTGGATATGAACAATATTGGAACTATGCTGACCGGAAAGGCTACAGCGGCACGGCTATTTTTACACGCATCCATCCCCTAAACGTCACCAAAGGTATGGGCATCGATGCCCATGACCACGAAGGTCGTCTTATCACGCTGGAATTTGAAAATTGCTATTTTGTCACCTGTTATACACCCAATAGCCAAAGTGAATTGGCTCGCTTAGACTATCGCATGCAGTGGGAAGATGATTTGCGTGAATACCTTGTCTCTCTGGACAAGAAAAAGCCCGTCATTTATTGCGGCGACCTGAATGTAGCCCACGAAGAAATCGATTTAAAGAATCCGAAAACGAATCATCACAATGCAGGCTTTTCTGATGAAGAACGCCAGAAGATGACCGATCTTTTGGCTACAGGATTCACAGATACGTGGCGTTATTTTTATCCCGATGTCAAAGACATCTACTCATGGTGGAGCTATCGATTCAAGGCCCGTCAAAACAATGCGGGATGGCGTATTGACTACTTCATCACATCAAATCGCCTCAATGACAAATTACAAGAAGCCCATATCTACACGGATATCCTTGGCAGCGATCATTGCCCTGTCGGACTTTCTGTCGACATATAACTGGCATGCCGGCCTAACAGAACAGGCAAAAAAGCTATCCTCTTGCATGCACTTGCAGGAGAATAGCTTTTTTAATATGGCCAATGGACACAGGCCTATGGCCTCTACGCCGCTATAGCAGTTTTCCGCTAAGTGCAAGACACCTGTCGTATCACACTGGTACTATTACATTGCCAGACCATAACGATAATAGTCTCTGATCATGAACATACCTTTCTGTTATCACGGTGAAAAGTATCGTGTATAAAGAGATAAAAAAAATCTGACAACTGTAACCACAAAAGTCAGATATGCTGTTGTATTCCTTTTACCCACGTCGTAACTTCCGACGGGCTCACGCTCCCATTGAAACGCACTCCATCCTGCCAATCGCCAGTACCTGCCGCTTTTGCCAGATTTTCAGCACTGGTACCCAGAGGGCTGCTGATGGAGGTACAGAAGGGAATGACTCTTTTGCCGTTGAAATTATGCTGTTCCACAAAGCTGTATACGACATGTGGCGCCTGTTGCCACCACAAGGGATAGCCAATATAAATGGTGTCGTATTGATCCCAGTTTTCTACATCGCCGACGTAGGCAGGTCTATAATTAGGATCATGGTGTTCAGACCAGACACGACTCGTTTTGTCACGATAATTGAGATCATCCGTTGTATAAGGCTGTTCCGGCCTAATTTCAAATAACGTTCCTCCCGTCTGCTCAGCAATAGTATTGGCCACTTTCTGCGTATTCCCTGTCGCCGAAAAATATACGACTAAGATCGTATCATTTTTCGGGACATCTGCTTTTTCCGCCCGATTATCTGCTGATGTGCCATTGCCTGCGGCACAAGCTGTCAGCACCAGCATCAATAAACACGCGAGAATACCTGAAATGAATTTTTTCACGATTCTTCATCATCCTTTCATACCGATTACGTATCCAGATGTTTCTCTTTCATCCAGTTAAGTAACACATCTGCTATCTGTTTATTATTGCTGTCACTCATGAGAAAATGCGTATTCCCTGTAATTCCTATTTCTGGCAAATGGACCAATGTGGCATCGCCGCCATGTCGATTGATTGTATCCACCCAGAGTCTCGCCATGTCAAGACGGACACGCCAATTATCGAGATTCCATTGTTCTGTCCGTTTTGCAGGAATCATATCACCGTATACTACGAGTATCGGTATGTTCGTGAGTTTGTTGAAATCATTGAGGTCGACAGGCGTTCCTTTCAGTGCACCGAAGGGACTGGATGTTTCCATAAGTGCAGGAACCTCACCAACCGGAAATACGAAGCCACTGCCCGGTTCAAGTGCAATGACGCCTTTTACATGAACACTTTTGATTGCCGTCCACCAACCAGGTCCCCCGCCTTGTGAATGGGTCATGAGAATACCGTCGCCGGACTTTTCAAACACAGCTACCATAGCATCGCTGATAACGTTCTCATCAAACGCTCCTGTATTCGGTGTCATAGAGCGAAAAAACTGATCCCGCGCAGCTTCATTCCAATGAACTTGTACCCCTTTATAATACGCTGGATACAGGCCGATACGGAAATTATCATACCAGAGTTGCTCCATAGGTGTATTCGAAACGGTTCCACCTGTCGTGGATTGTCCTGCTTTGCCACGACGAGGCTGATCGACAACATATGTAGCATAGCCTTTTTCCAGGAAAATATTCTGGAAACCATCACGACCATCAGGTGTCGTTTCCCATGTTTTTCCAGATTGGCCGGCTCCATGGAGAAATACAATCGCATTCTTATGTGCATGTACAGGGCGTTGATAAAAAACGTAGGCATGATCACCATGCAGGGTCTGGCCAGCAGAATCCAAAGGATTATTGTTATTCAACGTACCGGGTTCCGTTACCACAGTACCACCGGCTGCAAAGCTACCTTGATCAAGAATCGTAACGGCTTTGTCAAAGGCTTGCGACGATACAGTAACAGCCAAGGATACAAGCATGGCTACCATCATCTTTTTTTTCATACTATCCTCCTATTCTAATTACCTTTTACGTTTTTTGGGGAACTATCACACTTTACGCAGATACTCATTTCATTTTACATCCTGCATCTTGATCGTACCATCCAGTAGCATCTACCGGTCAAGTGTTTTTTACCACTTTTTATGGTCATCAATCGGCTTTTATCTAAAAATTTTTTCTCTTACATGTTATTCAGAACGCCATTGACTGCCCGTAAATTATTCAACGTCCGCGGAAATCCCACATACGGATTCATGACGGTCACAACGGCAATGACTTCTTTCGGAGATGCCCCGGCAGAAAGATACCCTCGGATATGGGAGATAAACTGTGGTTCATCATTTCCCAGTGTCCCTATGGCCGCTACAGTAATCATTTCTCTCGTCTTCAGATTCAGGACTTTCCTCGTATATATGTCTCCAAAGCAAAAGGCCGATAAATCATCTTGAAGATGCTTTTGGTTTTCAGGTGTCGAATTCCGCATCGTATTAATGCGTTCACCGTACGTGGCAACTTGAAACGCCAGTCCTTTTTCCAGACGATCAGCATCCGTCGTCGTTCCTTGATCAGGTAAAGGCAATGAAATATGGGCCTCCCTAAACACTGAATTCACTTCTTCCATCGCCTGTAACACCTTTGGAAACCCAATATAGGGACTCAAGTGATAGACCGATTCCCGAATTTCCAAAGGCGTTACACCATCATTGAGAGCACTGCGGACACTTTTTTCCAGAAGTGATCCATATCCTCCTGTCGTTAACACGGCAATCGTTACCAAATGCTGGTCTCGCTTTGTCAAAGCCGCCGCCTGTTCTGTGATATCCCTATAGATATACTTTTTCATCATATCTGACAACTCAGGATCTGTTTGCTCTATGCCTAAGCGTTGGGAACCCATAAAAGCAGCGTAATTTTTTTCCATTGTCTCTGTTCGGTCGCTCCGCACATCCGCTGCTGCAAATGCAGTCATGGTCATGAGACATACCTGAAATATGCAAACAGACTGAATGATTCGTTTTCCTTTCATGCGTCTCACCTCAAATTATTCTACCATTTTTTACTCTATATACTGACACTGTATCATTCGGTAGTAAATACCTGTCAATATAGAAATTTATTCTTTTTTTATTGCATTTTCTCTGTATTTTCTGTATAATGACATCAATTTCATTTTACCTTGCATCGGTTATAACTACCATATAAGACAGTGAGGCGATTCGTATGGATAAAAAAGAAATCAAGATTGAAAAAGTGGTAAATACAGGGAAACTCTATGCCATGAAAGATGCCTGTAAGCAAACAGGCCTACCCTATGAAACATTGAAATTCTATTGTAAAATCGGTCTTATTCCCAATGTAAAGCGGGATAGTCGAAACCGTCGTGTTTTCAATGACAAAGATATTTCCTGGATAAAAAGCCTGACGTGTCTTAAAAATTGCGATATGACCATAGCCGAAATGAAAGACTACCTTCACTATTGTCTTGCCGGCCAATCAACAATACCGCAACGAAAAAAAATGTTGACGAAAAAAAGGGCTATTCTCGTCAAAAAGGCATCAGAAATACAGGCTGCCATCGAATACATCGATTTGAAACAAGATTTTTATGATGAAGTCTTATCCGGTAAGATCGAATATTTCAGCAACCTCGTATCGAGCGATGACACGGATCAGCCGTAACTGCGTTACGTATATACGAAAAAGGGTTGTCACCTTGTGAGCCTCTACGTGTTCACAAGGTGACAACCCTTTTATCATATATATAACCTCTATATCTTATAAGAAATCTTTAATCTTTTCTCGCTTTCCCCAATTGCGAAGCTTGCTGAGCGCTTTTCCTTCAATTTGACGAATTCGTTCTCGCGTGACATTGAAGTGTTGCCCTACTTCTTCCAGAGTGCGCGGACGGCCATCTTTTAAACCGAAACGAAGATATAATACCTTCCGTTCCCTATCAGTAAGACAGGAAAAAACATCTTCGATTTGTTCTTTCAACAAGATGAATGAAGCCGCATCATCCGGTGCTACAGCTTCATGGTCTTCAATGAAATCACCTAAGTGGGAATCTTCTTCTTCACCAATTGGTGTTTCCAGAGAAACTGGTTCTTGAGCAATCTTCATAATTTCTCGGACTCGTTCCACTGAAATTTCCATTTTTTCTGCAATTTCTTCCGGCAGTGGTTCCCGCCCTTTATCCTGTAAGAGCTGACGAGAAATACGAATCAATTTATTAATCGTTTCCACCATATGAACGGGAATTCGGATCGTACGTGCCTGATCGGCAATCGCACGGGTGATAGCCTGACGAATCCACCACGTCGCATATGTACTGAATTTGTAGCCTTTACTGTAATCAAATTTGTCGACAGCCTTCAGTAAACCCAGATTTCCTTCCTGAATCAGATCCAAGAAGAGCATGCCCCGGCCTACATATCGTTTTGCAATGCTCACGACAAGGCGCAAGTTGGCATCTGTCAATTTTTTCTTTGCAATAGTGCCGCGGGCGATGTCTTCCTCTGTCGCACCTTCTTTGCTACCATTTTCAATGGCTTTGGCCAAGGTAATTTCTTCTTCTGCTGACAGGAGAGGTACGCGGCCGATTTCTTTCAAGTACATGCGTACAGGGTCATCGATGTTAATACCTTCGGGAACGCTCAGATCCATGTGGATTTCCGGCACTTTTTCCTTATCATCGTCGCCGTCATCGTCGACAGACATCGTATCATCTTCACCGATAATATCGATTCCCTGTTCTGCAAAGACTTCGTACATCTTATCAATCTGATCCGGCGACAGTTCGTCCTCTTCCATGACGTTCATGATTTCTGTATATGTAAGGCTCCCCTTTTTCTTTCCCGTCTTGATAAGTTGTTGAATATGCTGTAACGCCAGTTCCTGACGTTCTTTTTCTGTCAGTTGGACCGTTTCTTTCTTCGTAGATTTCTTTTTTGTCGTCTTTCTCTTTGTCGTCTTTGTATTCACTGTCTTATCCTCTTTCGTCATATATGTAGCTCCTTCCTCGTGTAGGTCCCGTTAAGACCATTTTTTCATTTCTTCTAAAATTGATTTGCCTTTATTCAGGGCATCTGCCAGGCGCGGATCATTAGCCTTACTATATTTACCTGCCTGAGCAATACATTTTTTGTATTCTTCTTGTAAACGCGACAACTGAAAGTGTTTTACATAATCAAGGAGTACCGATTCATCTATGGGTACATCCTGAAGGACCATGATGCGCGAAAGCTCACCTGCTTCATCAGATGTAAGCCTTCCTTCCAGATTGCTCAGGGCATAAGGCCCAACATCATCATAAAGAGCCAATAGCTTTTCATACAAGCTGCGCCGTATAGGGTGCGTAAAATAAGTAGGCTCAATTAATTCTTTACTGCGACTACTGAATTCGGGATGTTCCACTAAGTAGCGTAATATGTTCTCCTCTGACACAGCATTTGCGCCATTACCGCGGGCAGCGGCATTATTTGTCCGTACGGAAGCAGAGATAGTCACTTCCCGTTGGTTTGCTTCAGGATGCGCCGATACATATCGGTTGAATTCCTCTTGTACCTGTCTCTTATACACATCTCCGAGCCCACGAGACT
>ENA-OZGA01000490-OZGA01000490.1-human-gut-metagenome-genome-assembly--contig:-NODE-490-length-17098-cov-4.714956_pt1 | contig 17098 bp, 11 predicted proteins | sample MGYA00245112_ERZ653649 | MGnify/ENA primary metagenome ERZ653649 (study PRJEB26926, sample SAMN06165071) | human gut metagenome | biome: ENVO:00009003; feature: ENVO:2100002; material: ENVO:00002003...
ACGAGATGCTCAGGAGTCTCGTGGGCTCGGAGATGTGTATAAGAGACAGTCCGTCTCTTCTGCAGCGTATTTAGGAACGGCTAATTTTTTGTTGTATCCACTAGAGGATAATTGCTCCGTAATGGAACATATTCTTCATGATGATGCCAGATTAAGAGAAGAATTTAATGCATTACATGTTGATTTTGATGCTGTCCGAGTAAAGGTGCAACAATTATATGAAACTAAAGCGATTGAAGGTACGGACCAAAATTTAAAACAGGTATATTTTCCCGTTGCACCGAAAACGTATCATCTGTTAACGGTTATGCCCGATTCGAGCGTTATGATTGAACTGACTAAACGATTACAAGACACGATGAATACCTTTCGTGAACAACGAAAGGCTCAGATGCCTTATATGACGATGCCTTCGCTCGTAGGCATAGGATTTGGTGGTACAAAACCTCAAAACATCAGTTTACGAAATTCTCATCAACATGGAGTTTCCTTTTTGTTATCGTCCATCCCTCCTAAGATACCCTTGCAATCATTACGGCTTCCTAAACGGCATTTTCTGTATGAATGCATTCCTTATAGACAACTACTGTCGATTTTAATGGAAGTATATCGAATTATGGAGAGAACCGAAAATAATAAACACGTAAGAGACAGTCGGGAAGAGGTTATGGGAAATTTTATGGATCTTATTTTGGGATACGTATACGCAATACGCCATCAGGGAGATGGCTGGTCGTCTAGTCCACAATATGATGTATTACCGAAAGAAGAGAAAATATTACTCGATGACGCATTCATTGAATTTCGTCGTGATGAATCGTGGTTACAAACTATGAGTGAATCTATTGTAAGACGATTTGTGGAAGCCTATGATAAAGTTCCACACTCCCTTATGCCGCATAAGAAAAAATTGGGCTACGGAGAGCGGAGCTATATAAGGCAATACGTACGTCAGGTTTTGAAGGAAGAAGGGAGATACAGACAATGAAAACGTATATTCTGATTTCCCATCTTTCTATTCATAATGCAAATGCTTTAAGTAGTACGATTACTATCGGTGTCCCAGCTATGACTGCCTGGCTAGGGGCCGTTCATGCTATGCAAAGAACATTACATTGTCTTAACGAATTTTCCGATTTAACCATGGATGGTGTAGCCGTATCGTTTCACGATTACCGGTTACAGACATATTGTGGACCCCATGATAGAATTCATTCTATTATCGGGACAGCCAATCCATTACGGCGCAAGAAGGGGACGAATGACGTTGAACGGCCGCCTTTTATAGAAGAAGGACGAATTGATTTAGACGTATCCCTTTTAATCGAGGTACAGGGATTGAACCCAACTTATGATGACTTGCTGAAAGAGAAGCTCTATCAACAAATTCAATGTATGAAGTTTGCCGGTGGAGACGTTATTTCTAGCAAAACTATAGAAATTTTGTCTGTATTAGAAAACGATGATACGGAAAATCGTGATATTATTTTACGTCTTATGCCTGGTTTTGTACTTACAGAACGGCGCGATTTACTTTGTCTGGATGAAGAAGGTGATTCTTTACAGTCTTTATTATCCTATTTATATCTGTATGCAGAACCTATATCCGATGAGAAAGAGAATATATCATGGGAATATCATCGAAAGTGTCAAGGTTGGATAGTCCCAATTTGTGTTGGCTTTAAAGGGATAACCCCGTTGGGAAAGGTCAAAGGACAGCGCGATGGAAAAGTCGATCATCAGTTTGCTGAACCGCTCGTTACACTAGGAGAATTTAAAATGGCATATCGGTTCAATCGTATAGAGGATATGATGTGGCGTTATCAATATGATTCAAGTCAGTCATTGTATGTTTGTGTCAATCAAGAACATCATTAAGGAGGCTTTTATTATGGCAAAAAAAGGTTCTGACTTAGCATCGGTATTAGCATTTGAAAAGAAAATAGTTGTTTCTGATGCATATATGTCATCTACGAAATGGGAAGCAAGAGGTTCGGCATCACCTATTACAATTGCAGAAAAATCAGTGAGAGGTACAATTTCGAACAGGCTGAAAAAAGCAATTCAAAATGACCCATTAAAACTAAATGCGGAAGTAGAGAAAGCCAATCTTCAAACTGTAGATAGTGCGTCTTTATTGATGGACGATGATACATTAAAAGTTGAGTTTACGCTTAAAGTGTTATCAGATGTACATAAACCGTCTGCTTGTAATAGCGAAACCCATTATGAAGGAATTAAGCATATGGTAGAAAATTACATCGGGCAATATGGATTTAAAGAATTGGCCAAAAGATATGCGTTGAATTTAGCGAATGCCCGGTTTTTATGGAGAAATCGTGTAGGTGCTGAAAAAATTGAAACGGTAATTACAATGGATTCCGAAAATAAATCTTGGACCTTTAATTCCTATGAGTATTCATTACGTGAGTTCGACATAGAAGATGAACAAATTTCTGAGTTAGCTAGCTATATTTCTGATGCATTATGTGGTAAACGCCTATTTTCTCTTTTCCATATCAGAACGTACGCGCTATTAGGTAACGGTCAGGAAGTGTACCCCAGTGAAGAGCTTATATTAAATAAGGGACGAGGAGAAAAAAGTAAAGTTTTATATCAAGTAAATGGAACAGCGGCCATGCATTCTCAAAAGATTAATAATGCCATTCGAACGATTGATACATGGTATCCACATTATGAAGAAGGTATTGGGCCCATTGCTATTGACCCGTATGGAGCTGTAACGCCATTAGGCAGAGCCTATCGGTATCCGACTGACAAGAAAGATTTTTATACGTTATTTGACGCGTATTCTACTGGAAAAGACGTAGCGTCTGAAGACGATAAGCATTATGTGATGGCAGTGTTAGTGCGGGGCGGTGTATTTGGGCAGAGTGGAAAGGAATAATGATGAAATATTATCAGGAAATCACATTGATACCATCTTTAGAGATTCCGATACCTTTTTTGATGTCCAAAGTATTTTATGCGATACATTTGGCTTTGGCTTCAAGTAAAGATGAAAACGGGAAATCGCCAATAGGTGTTTCTTTTCCTACTTATGAAGAAAGGGCGTTAGGTAATAAGATTAGACTCTTGTCAGACTGTGAGGAAGCGTTGGAACACCTTGGTCTTAATGAAAGGTTACAAAAATTTGTGGATTATGTCCACATTACAGGAATTAGGAAAATTCCAGAATCAAGGATACGAGGATATCTTTGCTTTACGCGATTTCAACCAGATGGGTCTGTTCCCAGAAAAGCTAGACGGTATGCAAAGCGCCATAGTGTGACTTATGAAGAAGCAGAGAAAATTTTAAAGACGAAGGAACATGCATGTATGCCCTATATCCAGCTTACGAGTCATTCGACGAATCAAAAATTTAGTTTGCTTATCCAAAAAAGAAAAATGGATCATCCTTTGGTTGGTACATTCTCTACATATGGTCTTAGTGATACGAGCACAGTACCCGATTTTTAACCAAAATGATACGAGTAAGTTAGAAAGCCCATGGGTAAAGCATTTTGAAGGGAGTCGAAAAATTTTTGGTTATCATCATAAAATAGAAACATAGGCGTTGGGAATGCCGATTATTTTATGAAAAAGAACGTTACCTGCCGTATAGGCAGCTTAGTGGCATATGGTACATGTATTGAAAGATGTGATAGCTAATGAAGTCATTATATTAAAATATTTAGTGGTAACAGTACATATTATTGGAGAAATCTTATGAATACGAATACATTCACACCTAGTGACTTGAAAACAATCTTGTTATCAAAACGGGCTAATATATATTATTTAGAAAAATGCCGTGTCATGCAAAAAGATGGGCGTATCGTTTATTTGACTGAAACAAATAAACAAAAATTATACTATAATATACCTATTGGAAATACGACGGTACTACTTTTAGGAACGGGAACTTCTATTACACAAGGAGCCGTGCGATTATTATCTAGTGCAAGTGTTTTAGTCGGTTTTTGTGGAGGTGGCGGGACTCCGCTGTTTTCAGGGACTGAAATAGAATGGCTTACTCCTCAAAGTGAGTATCGGCCTACTGCGTATGTTCAAGGATGGTTATCTTTTTGGTTTGATGAGGCCAGACGATTGAAAGTAGCAAAAGAATTTCAAAAGAAACGTTGTTTTTATATTGAAGAAGTCTGGAATAAAGATCGAGAGTTACAGGACCATTGTTTTTATGTGGATGACGAAGAAGTAATGACGGCTCTGGATGGGTATAAGAAATATATTGAAAAGGCAAAAAGCGTGACAGAACTTCTGGTCCATGAAGCAATGTTTACCAAAGCTCTTTATAAATATGCAGCAACAATCATGGATATTCGTCATTTCACTAGAAGACACGAAGGGGGAGATAAAGCGAATGATTATCTCAATCAGGGTAATTATTTAGCGTATGGTATGGCAGCATCCTGTCTGTGGGCGTTAGGAATTCCTCACGGTTTTGCCGTAATGCACGGAAAAACGCGAAGAGGCGCACTTGTTTTCGATGTGGCTGATTTGATTAAGGATGCCATTGTATTGCCTTGGGCATTTATTAGTTCACAAGAACCATCGGAGGTTTTTCGGGAACGGTGTTTGCAGAAATTTACGGAGCATGATGCTATGACGTTTATGTTCGATGAAGTCAAAAAATCTAGTCTCCAATACAGCAAGGCTGGTGATACGGTATGATGGTCATTTTCACTAGTATGAGTGAGAAAAAAGCGATTCCTAACGTACGAAGAATTTTGGATATGTTTGCTGATCGAATCGGCCACGATACCTGGAAAACGGTCATCACACAAGAAGGCTTATCTACTGTACATACGCTGTTACGGCATTCGGCGACAAAGAATACGGCTGTAGCTTGTCATTGGATTCGTTCGCGTAGCCGAAGTGATTTATTATGGATTGTGGGTAACAAAAAACAATTTAATGAATTCGGTTGTGTTCCTGTTCATAGGACGAGTAAACATATAGCATACGCAGAGTCTGATCAGCAATGGCAATTTTTACCGCAACTCAAAGCGTTTGTCGCTTTAGGTGCGCTATTCCATGATCTTGGCAAGGCGACGAAACTTTTTAGTGATAAATTACGAGGAAAAAATGCATTTGGAAAGGACCCTTATAGACACGAGTGGGTTTCTTGCAAGATTATAGAAGCTATTGTAGAGAAAACGGAAAGCAGGAACGATGATTCTTTATGGCTTCAAGCGTTAGCAGATGGCAAAATCACGGACCAGGATATTAAATCAACTATAAAAACCTTATCGCGTGATACGTTTGGGAAATTGCCACCGATAGCAGCACAATTGGTATGGGTGATACTTTCGCACCATCGACTCCCTTCATTGTCCAAGGAACATGCAAAGCGGTATTATTCGTCAGATATGCCTTCATTTTATTCTATGTGTTCTGCTATTTCTGCAAAATGGGGATATGCAGATGAATCTCGGTCAGATAAAGATGCAGAATCATGCTTTACTTTTCCAAAGGGACTTCTTTTTGATACTGGAAAAAAATGGAATACGCAAGTGAAAAAATGGGCCGGGAGAATGCTAGAAGTTAAAAACAAAGAATGGTGGCCTCGATTATTTCTTCAATATGCCCGCCTTTGTTTGATGCTAGCAGATCACTATGTGTCGTCTCAGCCTTCAGAAGGCGAATGGCCTAATCAGAAATTGTGGGCCAATACAGATCGTACGGGTGAACTAAAACAATCGCTAGAAGAACATTCTGTACGTATTATGAAGCAGGCGTTAACTATAGCGCATAGTTTACCTATTTTTCAACATCACATGCAGGTTTCTGATACTGTAGCTGCATTAGATAAACGAAGCACCGATAAAAGGTTTTCATGGCAAGATAAAGCTGTCGATTCGATTCTTTCTTATAAAAAAAATATACAGGGGGAGCAGTCTTACTTTGTTATCAATATGGCGAGTACTGGGTGCGGGAAAACCTTTGCGAATGCAAAGATAATCCGATCTTTAGGAAGGGAAAATAGAAATTTACGATACCTATTAGCATTAGGATTACGGACGTTGACCTTACAGACAGGGGACGAATATAGACATAGAATAGGACTTCATGACGATGATTTAGCTGTCCTTATTGGCTCTTCTGTCATACAAGAGTTACACGATAAAGATAGGAATAATTTCCTGAATGAAGATACGTTCAATGACAGAGAAACTGATTTTATTCCAGAAGAAGCGGAAGAATCGTTATTAGACAATGAATTGTACTTTGATGATACGTGTTCTAAAGAGCAGCAAAAGTTTTTGGATCTTTTTTTTCATCATGAAGATAGCAAGAAGGGTGGACAGGGTACAGATGGAAGAAAAAATGAAGCCTTTCTATATAAGCCTGTTTTGGTTTTGACAATCGATTATCTCATGAAAGCGACAGAAACTGTACGTGGTGGTAAGTATATGTTACCGTTTTTACGTTTAATGTCGTCTGATATCGTCATTGATGAAATAGATGATTTTTCTAAAAAAGATTTGATAGCTATAGCACGACTCGTTCATTTAGCGGGGATGATGGGACGGAATGTCGTCCTTTCGTCTGCTACGATTCCAGCAGATTTGGCGGCTGGAATGTATCGGGCCTATAACGAAGGCTTGCAGTGTTACCGCAATTTCTTTTCCTCTTCGCGTACATGTAGTGTTATCTTTTGTGATGAGTTTAAAACCGTTGTAAGTGAATTGGTATCACAAGATTCGATGACCTATAGAGAGATGTTTCAAAAATTCTCAGACCGTCGCAAATGCAATTTGATGAAACAGCCAGTTAAGAGAAAGGGCTATATTGTACCCTTACCAGGTATAGAATCGGCACCTTCTTTTCATGAAAAGGAAATACAATATTTTGAGCAGATTTGTCAAGAAATAGAAACGCTTCATCACTCGTATCATGTTCAAGATAAAAGAACAGGAAAAAATGTTTCGTTTGGGTTAATACGAATGGCAAATATTCGACAATGCGTTGCCCTTACCCTGTATCTTTTACGGAGAAAAGAACCAAGAAATGTTGCTATTCGCACTATGTCGTATCATAGTCGCCAGCTAATCTTGTTGCGACATGTACAAGAGCAATATTTGGATCGTGTATTGAAACGAAAGGGAAGAATGGGTGATGCCGTAGTCTTTGACGATGCTATCATTTGTCGTCATATTGATTATAGCGAGGAACAAAATATTATTTTTTTGGTCATCTCAACGCCTGTTGAAGAAGTTGGCAGGGACCATGATTTTGATTGGGCTATTGTAGAACCTTCATCGTATAGGTCTTTGATACAAATTTCAGGACGTATTTTACGGCATCGTTTGGTAGACGTAAGCATAGACAGGGCTAATGTTGCTGTTATGCAATATAATCTAAGGTCATTGCAAGGGATGCGGCCGGCTTTTTGTCATCCAGGATATGAAGGAACTCCATATTTGTTAGAGAGTTATGATATGAATGACCTCGTAGATGTCGACCTTTTACAGAAACGGATAGATTCGATTATTCGCATTTCCCATTGTGACAATTTGTATCCTACGAAAAGGCTCATTGACTTAGAACAGCAAGTAATGAAAGATTTTAATGATGAATCTCAGGTTGGTCCTGCTAGTATGCAAGGGTGGATTCAAGAGTATTGGTGGTTAACGGCATTACCACAATATTTTAATCGTTTTCGTGAACAATATATGAAAGAAATTGAGGCCTGCTATTTGTTGGATGAAGGAGAGTTTTATTTTGGGCAGTATGAAGATGGGCAATGGATGCGAGAAGATGACCTTTGGAATATTACGCAGTATGATAAGATAACAAAAGATATGAAAAAGCGGTTGTGGATAACACGGTCCTATCAAGAACTGTTACAATCATATAGCTCATATGACGAAGAAGACTTGAGGCACGCATCAAGCAAATTTGGACGTGTTATGATTCCGTTGACTTCGAAGCCTCTATTTTATTCAGATCAATTAGGTGTTTTTACAATGAACGAAGACGACGTGTAGGATGGATTTTTGATTATGTTATACTGTTGGTTCCATGTATCTACATGCTATTTTATGCCTCCTAACATGATGGGCTGTAAATATCAGTGCCCTTTGCATCGGGATTTAAAGAGATTTCTAAAAGGAAATTTGTCACCTTCTGTTGAAATACTAGACCAATAAACTGACTTACATACGTTGAGACACATTTTGTTTGGAATTAGATAATGGTTGGTTTTACCCAAAATTATGGGGAGGTTTAAAAAGCCCATGGTTAAAGCCTTTTAATAGGTGTCAAAAAATTTGGGGTAAATTTGGTGAAATGGGTGTCAGGACAGTAGTGGTGCGTGTTATACTATATAAAAGAACAGTTACCTGCCGCATAGGCAGCTTAGAAACACACCGGAAAATACTTGTGAAAAAGCGAGAGGTTACCTGCCGCATAGGCAGCTTAGAAAACAGACAAACTGATAGGTTAATTCAGTAAGTCGTTACCTGCCGCATAGGCAGCTTAGAAATTGATGATTCGTCAGGAGCACCCTTGATTGTCTGTTACCTGCCGCATAGGCAGCTTAGAAAAAGTTCGTGCGCACAGACAAACGGCAGCATAGGTTACCTGCCGCATAGGCAGCTTAGAAAATCCGATGCCCAGCGCGAGGATTTTTTCTGGTGTTACCTGCCGCATAGGCAGCTTAGAAAATATCCATTGGGTTTACGCATAATAAAAACCTGTTACCTGCCGCATAGGCAGCTTAGAAAATCAATTTCCCGCCGTTGTCAACTGTAATCATGTTACCTGCCGCATAGGCAGCTTAGAAATAACATGTCCAGAATTTTGACGACATCGGAAAGTTACCTGCCGCATAGGCAGCTTAGAAACATATATCTCGTTAGTGTCGGGCAGATTTCGTGTTACCTGCCGCATAGGCAGCTTAGAAAATTGGATTTTAGCCTTACCGATTCCATCCAATGTTACCTGCCGCATAGGCAGCTTAGAAATTAATTCTTACTGTTTTATCCACATTGAATATGTTACTTGCCGCATAGGCAGCTTAGAAATTGAACGTGTAGATGAGATTATTCACACAGAGCGTTACCTGCCGCATAGGCAGCTTAGAAAGAAAACCAATTTAAGACAGGCACTCAAAGTGAGTTACCTGCCGCATAGGCAGCTTAGAAAATACGATTAGTTTTTTTTCGCTTCTTGACCCGGTTACCTGCCGCATAGGCAGCTTAGAAAATTCGGCAGACGAAGGAAGACATCTACCCGGTGTTACCTGCCGCATAGGCAGCTTAGAAATTTACGTTGTCAAATTCAGCAGAAGAAGGAGCGTTATCTGCCGCATAGGCAGCTTAGAAAGTAAGGTCATTGGCTTCGGCAAAGGCCATACAGTTATCTGCCGCATAGGCAGCTTAGAAAACTTATCGGGTGCGTCGGACGGCATATTCCGAGTTATCTGCCGCATAGGCAGCTTAGAAAATTCATCCCTAGTCATTTCGCTTGACCCGGATGTTATCTGCCGCATAGGCAGCTTAGAAATACGCCAAAACAGTATTCAATGCGGCAAACATGTTATCTGCCGCATAGGCAACTTAGAAAACGAAGAATCCGCATTAAAGATGTCGGGTAGGGTTATCTGCCGCATAGGCAGCTTAGAAAGCGTGCAAGTCATCTGCAATCATCCGATTGTCGTTACCTGCCGCATAGGCAGCTTAGAAATTTTGAGAGAGCACGCAGGCAGCTTTTCCCGTGTTACCTGCCGCATAGGCAGCTTAGAAAAAAAGTTATTATGCAGCTGGGTCTGCTCTGTGTTACCTGCCGCATAGGCAGCTTAGAAAACAAAATGTAGGATGTTTAGGTTTTTCTGCAAGTGGCAAGGTTTTGTAGATCATGGATTAAGGTTGCTTTTCAGGGTTGAATTGGTAGATAGGAAGAGGACGGTATGGAATGTGAATACTGTATACGGTATGTAAGGAGTGAACTGGGCCTTCTATGCTAGAAATACATTCCCGAGTATGCTAAAATATATGAGATATAGTATTCTTTTTTTGTATTTGTATTAGTATTATACGAATAGGAGAGACGGAATGATGAATAGATATATGAAGATCTTGGCTGCAGGTGCCGCCGTTGCGGTTATTGGTGGCAGTATTTTGGCTACGCCTGTTTCTGCTGCTGGTTTAAAGGATATTGATTCGTATTGGGGTAAAGCGGCGGTCCAGTATTTTTATGATAACCATTATGTAAGTGGTGTGAATGGTAATTTTCGGCCCAATGACCCTGTGACACGTGAAGGGATTGCATCGATTATCAATAATATGTTGCAGTCTGAAGATAAGGTCATGACGACGGATTTCAAGGATATGCAGGGGCGTTGGTCGCAGCGTGCTGTAGCGTCCATGGTGGATAAGCAGATCATGAGCGGGTACAAGGATAATACGTTCAGACCGACAGAAAATTTGACGCGCGAAGAGTTTGCTGTTATTGCATATAATTACATGAGTTATAAAGGCATGACGACGACTGAAAAGGCGCCTGCGTATCGTGATAGCGCCCAGATTTCGTCGTGGGCGAAAAAGGCCGTGGATACGGTGTCGGCAGCCGGTTATATGTCTGGCTCTAATGGCGCATTTCAGCCTAAACAGGTCGTGACGCGTGGCGAAGCAGTTAATGTGTTATATCGCATGTTGAAAGGTACGGAAAAGGCAGCGGCTACTATGGGGCAGAAGTCGCAGGAAGAGTTAGCCTTTAAAGATATTACCACGGTATATGGTTCGGTAAAGAATTTTGCTAAGGACGGAATCATGTATTGGCAGGGTGATGTGCTCCATATCGGCGTAAAGAACCAGGCGAACCGGACGAAGTTGGAACAGACGATCAAGTCCGATGATGCGCTAAAGGATGGCAAGGTTGTCGTACAGCGTTCGTCTTATAGTTATACGGATTATAAGAATATGATGAGCCGTGCCGAAACGGTGTACCGTGCCACGGAACCGACGGCAACGGTCGTAACGGTAGAACCGGATTATATTAATGAAAAAGTAGTTCTTAAAGTGAACTCCATTTCCAAGGACACACAACAGGCATTGAACAAGGAATTGGGCAGTGCATTGCGGATTATTATTCAGTAAGTGTAGAGAGGCGCTCCTATGAAATTGAAAAAGAAGGCTGCTCTTTTGGCAGCGCTATCGTTAGTTATGGCGCTTTCTGTTTCGGCGAAAGCTCCGTATACGGATTTACAGTCTATCCAGAACCGCTCGGCTATCGATTATTTGTATGATACCCATTGTCTGCCGTTTGTAACGGGCACGACGTTTGCCCCGCAGCAGGCGCTGACACGTGGCGAATTGGCACAGCTTGTCTATGCGACGGCCATGAATCTCCCCCTAGCTGATGAAACGTTCAGTGATGCTCCTACGCCAAAGGCGAATGATGCTATGGCAGCAGTGGCGGCCCAGGGAATCCTGGTAGGCTATGAAGATGGATCTTTTAAGCCGGACCGAACGGTGACACGGGAAGAGTTTGCCAGCGTGTTGTACCGTTATTTAAAGTATAATGGTCTCGATGATGTGTCCAACACGGTGACGCCGTACATGGATGAAGCGTCTATTTCTCCGGAAAACCGCGAAGCTGTACGGTATTTGCAGATGAAGGGACTCATGACGTCTGGTGGAACCTATTTTCATCCAAAGGAAACCATGACTCGTCTGGCTGCTGTAGAAACGATGTATCACGTCGTCCACTCAGATAGTGCGTATATTTCTCATGTCGACGTGGAACGTCAGGTCATCCGGGCACTGAATGCAGAATATGGCGGCATGCCTGCCTTTTTCCAGCAGGGAACGCTGTATTGGGATGGCGATGCTCTCGTCATCGGCACCAAGGGCAAGCCCCGCATGTTCCTCAATCAGCGTCTCCAGCACAATGTGTCCCGATATGATGCCATCAAGTTCCGCCGTGTCCACTTTGCTCGGGTTGATTACGATCAGATGATGAATCGTGCCGTCAGCATTATCGTCAATGAAGAAGGCGTTCAGAATTACGTCGGCGCTATTCCCGATTTTTCAAGGGAACGGATTGACATCATCGTCCGCCGGCCTATTGCAGAGACAACACAGAACAAACTGGATAGTACTATTGGGAAGGGTGTCATCGTGGTCCATGATATAGCAAGTTATCGTGTAAGGCCTGAGGCTCCTATGACAGATGAGGAAGTTACTGATAAGACGAAGAATCGTGCTACCGTTGATGTCGGACATTCTCCGTTGTATGATCAGTCGACCAATGCCGCTGTAGACTGGCTTATTCGCGATACGATGAAGTAAAAAAAAGTGGGTCCTGCTATACAGGCAGGGTCCACTTTTTTGGATATATACGGTTATTCTATTCTTATGTTTGGCGAAGAAGATATCCAAGGCTCCTTATTTCGATAGGATGATAGTTTCCAGTTCCTTCGGGGTTTTGACGATGTAGGTGGCATGAAGATCTTGCAATACCGATTCGTCGCGGAATCCCCAGGTTACAAGGGCTACATCGAGGCCGCTGTTTTGGGCTGTCAAGGCATCGACTTCAGAGTCGCCTACATATAAGGCGTGGCTTTTGGTACTGCCGAGCTTGTCGAGAGCGGCGCATACCATATCGGGAGCCGGCTTTTTGGGATAGTTTGGCGACTGGCCAAGGGAAAAGGCGACGTACGGTGCAAAAAAATGTTCATATAACGCCTTTGCGGCGACGGCGCCTTTGTTCGATACGATGGCTGTTTTTATGGCGTTGTCCTTGATATGGGTAAGGACGTCGATGATGCCGTCATACGGGTGCGTAGCGACGAGACAATGTGAACTGTACCATTCGTTGAATTCCTGTGCCAACTGTGCATGGAGTGCCGGTGATTCTTCTGGCAGCGTCCGTTCCATGAGGCCGATATAGCCGTAGCCGAGGCCATAGCGGACGGTTTCCGGTGTCGGTGCCGGGAAGTGGTGTGCTAAAAAAACGTGAGTCAAGGCGCTTGTCAGGCCTAAAAGGGTATTTAACAAGGTTCCGTCCAGGTCAAAAAGGACAGTATCATATGGTTTCATTTGGCGAAGACTCCTTTATTTATCAAGATGGAAATTATTATAGCACAGGGTGCTTATCTTTGCATTTCTGTTGTTCCTGTCTAGCTCTTATTCTGTATCTATGGTAGAATAAACATCAGAACATTTGTAGGTTTAGAGGAGAGGTTGCGATGTCGAATTACATACCATACATCATCTTGGTTGGCGTAATGGCCATCTTTTTTATCATTTGCTGCATTTTCTTTTCTGGGAGCAAAACGGAAAAGAAACATCGTGCAGAGGAGAAGAAAGAGGCTCGTGCATTGGCGCAGAAGCGGGCAGAAGAAAAGGCTGCATGGGCACAAATTGAGGCTCTCCATGACGAGAGAGAAGCGGAACGGAAATCGGCTCGTTCCCAGACGGCACCAGTGCCGAAGATTTCTACGGTGACAGTACGGGAACGGAAGGAAAATCCGAAGGAAACGGCCTTTGTCACGACAAAAGGCGAAGCAGTGCGCCAAAATGGAAGAATCGTCTATCAATCCCAGCAACAAAAAGACGCGCTGGATCAGACCCGGGTGTTGTCGCGTGATGAAATCATAGAAGCCATGGATAAGGTGGATAAGGAAGAGGCGGCCGCTTTCAAAGCGGAAGCAGAAGAAGCGAAGAAACGCATGGCTAAAGAACAAGAACAAGTTACGGTTCAGACGGAAAAAGAACGCCGTCAGGCTGAGCGGGAATTTCAGCGCCAGCAGGAGTTACAGCGCAAGGAACGGGAAGCCCAGGCGAAGAAGATGGCCAAGGCGCCTGTAAAGGAAGCTGCTGCAGATGAAGTGGAACCGTCTTTGGCGGAAATGGCCGCCGTCGTTTCGCGGGATCTTGCTGAAAAAGATGGTACTTTGCAACAAGGTGAAAAGAAGGCAGGAGAACCTCTTTCCCAGGCAACACAGATCATGAAGCCCGTTGCCGCTGCAGGTGTTGTAAGTGCTGCAGGTGGCGCTGGCGATGAAACGCAGATCATGGCGCCCGTAAGGGATAAGAGCTACGAACAGAAACCGAAAGATGCGCAGACTGATGAAACGCGGCGTATGGAACCGGTTCACGTGGATGCGGCAACGAAGCCACAGAAGACCCAATCGAAGCCGAAAAGCCACGAAACGGCTGTCAGTCCGTGGGGCAATGACCTTTCAAAGGATAAGAAAGAAAAACGTGCGTCTATTTGGAATGAGTCAGATGATTTGATACAATCGCCTGTCGTCATGGCTTGTGTCCATCATTTCCTCGGTCAGTATGGCATTGCTACAGAATCGTTCAAGAAGAACGTGGAAGATATTACGGCAGCTGCATTCCGGACATTGAATGCAGATACGGATAGTGAACGGGAAAAAGCTGTTGAACCGCTCCTCGTGCAGGAAGCGTTGCAGAATGTCCAGAAGTCTTACGTGGCGAATCCGCAGGATTATATTGCGGCTATGACAATCCGTGCGTTTGACGATATCGTCAATTGCCCACCTGTGTCGACACGCCATTTGGTGGCTATTGATGCCTTGAAGGTCATGCCATACTTGAAGGAAGTCCACTACAAGATACTGGCTATTCTCTTATTATTCCTCTATTCCCGTAATTCTCATAATGTCGATACAGAAAGCTTTAATCAGTATATCGGCAAATATATTCTGCCTTTCCTTGACCGTTTCCCGACAGAACGGGCGTACTATCAGCAGCTTGATTATCTCCATTGTACGGCTATGGAACAGAAGGAAACGCGGTTCTCGGAAATCCTTTCGGAATCGTATCCGCTCTTGTTCCGGTACAGAGGGTTTACTGAAGAAGAGCTGCGCAAAGCGTTGAAGGGGCAGCGTATCCCCAACCAGTACATCGTTAAGTCTTTCAATTCGCCTCTTAGCAAGCTTGCTCTCGTCGACGATTCGATGGCACCGCGGTTCTTCCGCATCGTAGGCATCCAGGATAGAGCTATGCAGGATCGTCTTTTACGTCTTGCGAAAAAGCGCCCTGTCAATTTTGCCGGTGAAGAAGCGCTGGATATTATGGAAGATATCTCGCCAATCCTCGCTGATATGGGCGACATCTGGGACAGCACGATGTTGCGTATTTCGACGTTATCTCTCTTAGGGCTCTATTTGGCTCAAGGGTATGTAAAAGAAAAAATCGGGGAAGAATTTGACCTTTCCCGGTGGTTTGAATAGGAGTGAATGAGTCATGCAGAAAATCCGCAAAGCCGTCATCCCGGCGGCAGGCTATGGGACGCGGTTTTTGCCGGCGACAAAGGCGACGCCGAAGGAAATGCTTCCTATTGTCGATAAGCCTACGATACAGTATATCGTAGAGGAAGCGCTACAAAGTGGAATCGAAGAAATCCTTATCATTAGCGGTCACGCAAAACGGGCCATTGAAGACCATTTTGATACGAATATCGCCTTAGAGCTCCACTTGAAGGAGCATGGTAAAACGGATTTGCTGCGCATGGTGCGGAGCATTTCGGAAATCAATATCCATTATATCCGGCAGAAACATATGCGCGGTCTCGGTGATGCCATCTTGTGTGCCCAATCATTCATCGACGATGAACCGTTTGCCGTTCTCTTGGGCGATGATGTGGTCTATAACGATTGTAATCCTGCTCTGGGGCAGATGATACGCATGTATAATGAAACGGGAACGACTATTCTGGGCTGTCAGGAAGTGGCGCGGGAAAAGGTATCGTCGTATGGTATCGTAGACGGTGTCTCCACTGACAAAGAGGGACTTATCCGGGTGACGAACATGATTGAAAAACCGTCTATCGAAGAAGCGCCAAGCCAGATTGCCGTCTTGGGCCGGTATATCATTACGCCAGACGTTTTTGAAGTATTGCGCCGTACTGAACCAGGAAAAGGCGGGGAGATACAACTGACCGATGCACTCCAGACCATGGCATCCCGTGAAGCCGTATATGCGTACTGTTTTGAAGGAAAACGCTATGACGTAGGCGATAAGCTGGGATTCTTAAAGGCTACCATTGAATATGCGTTGCGTCGGCCCGATTTATCGGAACCGTTTCGGAATTACTTGAAAACGTTAAAACTCGACTGAATTGGTATTGAATAATCGTCGTATCCGTGCTATACTTAGGCTGAATTTAGAAGTATCAATGGTAGAAAGAAGGGTTTCCTATGAAAATCGAAGAAGGTACCGTTGTAGGTCTTAATAAAGATGGTCTCGTCGATGTCAAAGTGGGCCGCCATTCCGATTGCATCGCTTGTGGCGCTTGTGATGGTGCGCAGGATATTGTCATTCAGGCATTGAATCCGGTAGGCGCTAATGTGGGACAGCATGTTAAGTTTGAAACACGTGAAATCAACGTCGTCATCGGCGCATTCGTCTGTTTCATCATGCCCCTTCTCGTAGCTGCCCTTGGTGTATTCCTCGGGCGTTGGATCGCTTTGAGTCAGTCTATGGATGTCATGAACTTCCAGATTGGTGGAGGCGTGTTATTCTTCCTCCTTGGTTGCGTCGGCGTAAAGCTCTTTGATCGTGCCATTACAAATGACATGAATGCAAAAGCCAAGATTATCGAAGTGGTTACGGGACGATAGAGTAGTAAACAAAAACGGTTCATCTTTTGATGAGCCGTTTTTTGTTTATGCTGCAGTACGTATTCTTTTTGGCTACGAGTCGTGTATTCTCCTGGATACTGGTTGGCCTATGACGTGTTGTACGCGTAGACCTGAGACGGGTTAATAACCTGGCAGCGTCTATTCGTCTGGCAATCTGTCGGCGATGGTGAGGGCTGTACCATCTTCCTTCAGGATGCTCCAGATGGTGATGGTTGAATATGTGTCGTCTAAGTCCTGGCGGCTGGCAATCGCGTCTTGGCTGGGAAGCATGGGATTGAGGAGGAATTGGCTTGTATGGGGCGTGTGTGAATCTATCTTCGTTATGATTAGATCCCCTTCGTAAAGTACGGTGCCATCTCCTTTTTTACAGAGTTTGTAAAGGCCGTGGATTTCCTTGATGTCCTCGCTGTTTCCCGCAAAGACTGGCCAGTCTTTGCGGGAAACAGCGAGGAC
>ENA-OZGA01000510-OZGA01000510.1-human-gut-metagenome-genome-assembly--contig:-NODE-510-length-16449-cov-5.494388_pt1 | contig 16449 bp, 16 predicted proteins | sample MGYA00245112_ERZ653649 | MGnify/ENA primary metagenome ERZ653649 (study PRJEB26926, sample SAMN06165071) | human gut metagenome | biome: ENVO:00009003; feature: ENVO:2100002; material: ENVO:00002003...
ATCTACACTTATGCGATCGTCGGCAGCGTCAGATGTGTATAAGAGACAGTTCTACTCCACCCCGCAGGAGGCGGTTTTCAAGGCACTCGGTGTAGACTAAGGAGGCAGGAACATGTTTGAAGACGATTTTTCAAAAATGCTCCGTGATTACCCGGCAGCGGTCACAGACAAGAAGGTCTTTGCCGGCTTGATGAAGGATCTCTTTCCGGGGCAGCAGATGCAGATCAATCTCATGAATACAACGTATGAGCTTGGCATTGCCAATGAGATTGCAGGTGTTGCGCATATTAACAATGCATTTGCTTTTCGATTTGTAAAGCGTCTGGTGGACGAGTACGGTGTCAGTCGGCTCAATGCAGATTGGGCGGTTTCTGTGTGGTGCGTCTGTTATGGGCAGCGGCTTTTACATAAACCTTGCGACATTCAAATCAGCCGCACAAAAAGCGGTGCAGCTCCGGCAATTCAGGCAGACCGCCATCCGGACGCAGGCAGGCAATATGGGGACTTGTTCCGCTATACAAAGGTGGACGGAGGCTATGGTGTCACCGGATTTTCTTGTCAAAACAAGAAAACCATCATTTTCTCGAACCGATATAACAACCAGGTTGTAAAACGGATCATGTCGCGCTCTTTTGCGGAGTGCGAAGTGCGAGAAGCAGTTATGACGGACGGAATTGAAGTCATTGACGCGGGCGCGTTTGCCGGCTGCACAGAGCTCAAGCAGGTCATATTTCCCAACACACTCAAAGAAATTGGCGATTGTGCATTTCAGTCCTGCCCAGAGCTGGTTACGGCAATGCTGCCGCAAGGCATTGAGCAGATCGGAAAATACTCCTTTGCAGGTTCCGGACTCAAGACGATTTCGATTCCGCGTTCTGTGTTTTGGGTGGGAGAAGGTGTTTATTCGGACTGCAAACGGCTGAATAATGTTGTTGTACCTGATAACATCATTTCCATTCCAGATAAGATGTTCAGCGGTTGTGACAGTCTGAGCGAAATCAAACTGCCAGAGACGGTGGACAGCATCGGCGCTGATGCATTTCGAGATTGTAGCAGCCTGCAATCCATTGTAATTCCGGAATCGGTACATTCAATCGGTGAAAACGCTTTCTCTGGAACACACCCGAAGTTTACGCTGCTTTGTCACAGACTCTCCGAGGCAGAAAAGTACGCAAGAAGCCATGATATCACGTTTCAGATCATTTACTGAGGTGGGGCTATGGGATTATTAGATTTGTTTAAGCCGCAATCAAAGACACCAATGGTGCAGAGCATCATACCGGATGCTGCCGTTCAGGAAATCCTGCGCGGACGATTGCCGATTCTGAATACAAATAAGATCTTTCTAAAATCCGGTGAGGTCTGCCATTACATTGACAAGGCAATCTATGAAAAGAAGACCGTAAGGAAACGCTATGTCCGACGAAACTCCGGATACTCTGCGCCGGGACTTTTCAAGGGAACGCGCGTTAACTATGGGGGCGGCACGACCGATCAGGTAGACAATGTTACCTACCAGACGATGCGCGGGATTCTGTACATCACGAACCGCCGAATCATCTTTCAGGGTGATCAAGAAGGATTTGATTTGAAGGTGGATGACCTTGTGGCAATTACGCCTTACAGCAACTGCGTGGAGCTTCAGACAAGTAAAACACACTATAAGATTTTTGTTCCAAACGGCAATGTGACGCAGTCTGTTTTGCAGTTAATACGATAAGGAGGAATGAACGTGGACGGGCAGTTAAAAGCAGGAACTTTTCTGACATCGGAAAGCTCTAATAAATATAAAGTAAACACTCTGCTTGGCGCAGGCGGACAAGGCGAAGTCTATGATGTAGAGTGTGGCGGCAAGCACTATGCACTCAAGTGGTACTTTAAGCACATGGCGACCAAATCGCAAAAAGAGATTCTGGATAACCTGATTACCAGAGGTGCGCCGGATGATTCATTCCTCTGGCCACAGGATTTGATTTTCAAAGGATACGGCGAGTCCTTTGGCTACATCATGCCGTTACGTCCAAAGAACTTCAAAAGCATTGTAGACATGATGAAGCGTCGTGCAGAGCCGTCGTTCCGGACGCTTTGCAAAGCAGCCTATAACCTGACAAATGGCTATCAGAAGCTGCACACGATGGGATACAGCTACCGGGATATTTCGTTCGGCAATATGTTCTTTGATCCGGATACCGGCGATGTGCTGATCTGTGATAATGACAATGTATCTGCCAATGGAATCGACAACAGCTCCGTATATGGCACACCGCGCTTCATGGCCCCGGAAATCGTCATGGGACAGGCAAAGCCGTCCCGAAACACAGACCTCTATTCGCTGGCGGTGCTGCTGTTTTATATGTTTATGATGGGGCATCCTCTGGAGGGCAAGCTCGAAGCTGAGATCAAGTGCATGGACATTCACGCCATGAACAAACTATACGGCAAGAACCCGATTTTCATCTATGATCCGAATGACAAGAGCAATCGCCCCGTCAAGGGATATCAGGACAATGTCATCATCTATTGGGAGCTGTATCCGCAGGTCATCCGCGATCTTTTTATAAAGTCCTTTACAGTTGGTTTGACCGCGCCAAATAAACGCGTGACCGAAAAAGAGTGGCTTGAGGCATTTGCCAATCTGCTCTCCGGCATTGTTCTTTGCCCGAAGTGCGGCGCGGAGGTATTCTTTGATGCACAAAAACATGACAATGGCATAGCGCAGACCTGCTGGAACTGTAAGAGTACGGTTCCCATGCCGGCGACGCTGATCGTCGGGAAAAGTCGCGTCCTGCTTCAAAAAGATGCCAAGCTCTATGCACATCATATCTACGGTAATTTCGACATGAACACCGTTGTCGGCTCTGTTGTCCAGAATCCGAAGAATCCAAATCTCTGGGGCATTCGCAATGAAAGTACGGAGAACTGGACGTATATCAAACCGGATGGAATGCAGATTCCCGTTGCAATCGGCAAGAGCGCAGCCATCGCAAAAGATGTCCGCATTGACTTCGGTCAGATGACCGGAGAATTCAAATAAACACAGGATGCTACATAGGAGGAAATTAAAATGGCAGAAGCATTGAAACGTCCAGGCGGTGAATTGGCAAGCAGACCGCTTCATTTCTTTTGGGTGGTCGACTGTTCTGGCTCCATGTACGGCGAAAAAATCGGTACTGTGAATCACGCAATTCAGTCTACCATCCCGGAGATGGTAGATGCTGCAAAGGATAATCCCAATGCGCAGCTCCTTGTGAGAACGCTGAAGTTCTCCACCGGGGCGACTTGGGTGACGCCGGACCCGGTGAACATTGAAGACTTTGCATGGGATGATCTGGATGCCGGTGGCGTCACCGATCTTGGAAAGGCTTTTGAGCTGCTGGCAGCGCAGCTTACCATTCCACCAATGACGGATCGCGCACTTCCCCCCGTCATCGTGCTGCTCTCGGACGGACAGCCGACAGATGACTATAAGAAATCTCTGGATAAGTTGCTGCACTTGCCCTGGGGAAAGAAAGCTGTTCGTATCGCGATCTCTATCGGTCAGGATGCGGATGACGATGTGCTCCAGCAGTTTACTGGCAACCGCGAGCTTGTCTTGCAGGCGAACAATCCGCAGGCACTCGTTAAGATGATCAAGTGGGCATCTACCGCAGCCTCGCTGGTTTCTGCTCCGGCAAGCAGACCGAAAGAAATGGATGTCGTTCCTGCTGGGAACAACACGCCCAGCGCAACAAATGCGCCTCTGGTGCTGGATATGAACAACATTCCCGATCCGGGTTCGATTGGAGCAAATGATGTATGGTGATCGGAGCTTTCTCCGGGAGAGGATGATTGCATCATGAAACGAATGGTATTCGGAGAAAGTGTGCAGGGTGCCTCCCACAAGCGGGTAGATAAAGAGTGCCAGGACAGCTTTAAGAAACTCGAATATGATGACGGGACGGTTATCATGGCAATTGCGGACGGACATGGCAGCAAGGCTTGCCCGTATAGTAAGTCCGGGTCCAGCATTGCAGTCAATGTTTTCTGCAAGGTCATGGATGAGTTTCATGCAAGTTACGCAGAAAATCTAGAAATGCTTTTAACCTACTTGAACCGTGAAGGCGATACGAAGGTCGCGCAGGCTGTTGATGCAGAATGGAAGCGGCGCGTCCTGAAAGTACACACGAACCAAAAAAGAGAAGTTCTGCTTACCGAAGACGGAGAAAAAAACAAAGCGGAAATCTACAAGCAATATGGTTCAACACTCGTTGGATTGATGATTACGCCAATCTTTGTTTTCGCGTTCCAGCTCGGTGATGGTGATATCAGCTATGTCGATCAGAATGGGCTTGACCATCTTCTGGAGGATGAAAAAATCCTCGGTGTAGAGACACACTCGCTCAGCAAAATCGATTCATGGAAAAAAGTTGTATCTGCCGTTCGACGCCGAGATGAAGCCGACGGGCTGCCGTATATGCTGATGCTTTCTACAGATGGCTTTGCGAACAGCTACAAGAACGCAGACGAGTTTCAGAAAACCTGTGTAGACTATTTCGCCATGATCCAGCAGTACGGCGCAGATGCTGTGGCAGCAAATTTGAAGAGTTGGCTCTCCGAAACGAGTGCTATGGGCTGCGGCGACGATATTACCGTCCTGATCGCATATTTCTTCGATGACACTGCAACGGAAAGCGAGGCTGTTGCCAATGAGTGATTTCAACGAAGCCGTTGTGCTGATTGCAAAATGTGGCGAAAGCCATAAAACATATGGTATGCGGCTGGAAAAAACGGGACATGACCGATGGCTCACAACGTGGGCTTTCCCTATTAAGGAGTCGTCTGCTAAGCGCGAGGGATACGATAAAGTTCAGGTCAAGGGAGATATTTCATTTGCAGATGACTATCCCGGATGTCCTTATTGCGGTGGCCACGGGCTGACGCTTTGTTCCTGCGGGCATTTGAGCTGTACTATTTTGAGAAACAACATCTTCACATGTGAATGGTGCGGAACGCAAGGGCAAATCGGAGACTATTCCGGGGAAACGATCACTGCCGGAACAGACTATTGATCTGCTTTTTCTGAGTTTAATCGGAGAAGCAATGAGAGGGCCGGACTCAAACAGCGCATAACACAGGCTTTCTTTGCGGTGCGTTCATGTTTTTTACAACTATTTCATTTTCCCGCTATCCCTAGTTTTGCACCCTTCAAATCATTAAATCGAGGCTGCCTCAGACGATACTGAATCGTTTTGAGGCAGCCTTTTTAGCTTATAGGGAGATTTTCAAATTTTCTGTTACTAATTATTTACATTCTCTGTTCGTCTTCTTTTGCAAAGAACTCAGACCATGAGATACCTAAGCCGCGGCAAATTTGTTCAAGCGTTTCTACAGATAATTGTCCTTTCCGCCTTGCTGTATTTTTAATTGTAGACTGAGGCAGATTACAGAGCTCGGCCAGCTTGCTGAGTGTGAGGTTTCGCTCATTTGCAAGTTCTCTCACACGCTGAATTGTATCCATTCACAATCCCAACCTTTCGTGTATTGTACCTCCTATTCTACAACAAACACTGTCCGTTAATTGGTACAATTAAAGCACTCTTCCAACAATCTCGAATTGATTTTCCGGGCGGACAATCTTGTCTGCATAGTTTCGATTGTAGGAGATCAAAACAGGCTGCATATGAATAACGCCATAGCTATCTGTATAAGCGTCAACGGAGTCATTCTCCGGCTGCTGTTCTCCATAGCGTTTTATATATCCCTCACCATCATAGACAAAGATGCCAACTTGTCCAACAGAGAGTGTCTCACACTTTTGTACCCAGACAATCTGCCCATCGTGGTAAACCGGTTCCATGCTGTCTCCAGAAACTCTCACCCCAAAATCTGCGTCCGGAGGGACTGCATTTTCAGGGAAGCTGACCATCTCATAGTTTCCTTCATCCAGAAAGGCTCCTGTGCCGGCGGATACGCACAGGTTGCTGACTGCCTTACTAATGTATCGAATCTGATTGTCATCTTTTGACTGAGGTCTATACCTTCCGGAGGCAATCAGGTCATCCCGATAAGATCGCATTTTTGCCATTCCGATTTCATTAAGTTCCGAAACATAAGAACCTGTAAAGTAGGAAATACCCTCTTCAATATGCAGTGCGTGGCAAATTGCAACAAGCTGATAGGCACTCGGGACGGTCAATCCGTTTGTCCATTTACCCAGAGCAGAGTGCGTAACATCTACACCGTAATTTTTCAGCACTTCACAAAACGCCTTTTTACTATATCCACAATCGCGGACAGCTTTGGCAAGCTGCTGTCCGATTACATTTCTCTTTTTTTCTATCTCTGCGTTATACGGAGAAGCAGCCGTTCTAAATGGAACGACTTTTGTGTCTTCGCGGTTCATAAAAGCACCCTTTCCTTTCGTATGTTCTGATTATACACGATGAAACACTCTCACGTCAAGGATAATAGCGAATAAAGTCGCAACTGCGACCTTGACATAGCGCAATTCGCTATTATATGATAATGGCACAAACGGAGCAGAGGGAGATACGCACGCCAATCATGGAAAGTATGTGGAACGACCACATGTCTCCCTTTTTATTTTGATAGAATGATGGATAGGCTTCAGCAAATACGACTTAATAAAACGCAAAGTAGAATTATGCCAGGAGTATCCAAGCTGGCGGCTTTGTTAAAACGGCTTTTGCGAGAAGTCAACTATACTGCCTAAAATTGATTATGCTACTGCCTCGATATAGTCAAATCCAAAGCGGTTGCAGAGTCCTGTTTCTACCGAAGAATCCTACAAATCCCCCTGTTTCCGCTTCAGTAGAAGTCACCAATATATGTAATTCGCAGGAAAACCTGAAAGCGGTGAATGACGAACGAGATGTTGGACAGATTCCCGCAACAACCTATTTCAAAGGAGAAGATATGGACTTTATCGAAGCAACGCCGCTTCCCAATGAATGCCGCTGCTGTCAAGAGACGGATTGTTACAATTGTGACCACGCATCAAAACGCTGGACGTTGTCCAAAAAGCAGGAGCTTTTGCTGCTGCGAAAGCTTAAAGAAAAGGCAATCCTGCGCTTTAAACGGCAGATTGAAGAAATTGATTATCAAATTGCAATGATGGAGGAAGCAAAGCGATAGCACAGAAGCGCGCAGAACAAGGCAGAATACTGCATGGTCATGCGGAGAGGAAGATGAATGTGAAATATGAGGGAATATCTTGCCAGTGGCACTGTCCAAACTGTGGCGCGCTAGTGCAAGGCATTAAAAATGGTGATGGTATAGCAAAGGGTGAATGCAGAAGCTGTGGCAGCAGTATAGTTCGAAAATTCATGGGGCGAAGACATGATCGTCTAGATGTTTACGCACCAAAGGGACAGGAAAGTGTCTACGCATAAAACAGAATACAGCGTGACGGTCAAAACGGTTGAGATGAAACAGGCTTCGTAAATCCGGTATCAGACCGCACGCCTTGACTACCGGATGGTTTATCCAGACATACATGAGAGGCCACCGGCAAGACAGATCCAGTAATGGGTCTGCCTTGTCGGTGGCTTTTTTGTTTTTAGTTCGATTTCACTCAGATATTCAATCAACAAAATATTCGTAGCCTGATATGCATTAGGGCTGAGGATACAAATGTGGACTTTCTCTATGAGAAGGACACATCGGTACCCTTTCCTTTGTGCGCCAAGTTTTAGGCTCTAATGGATCGTGTGCCGATTACACGATCCATTTTTGTATACTCGGTCTTTTTCGCGGAGGCGGAAAGGACAAATTATGGAGTGGCTGTGTTTTACAGCGAAATACCCGTAATCTCCTCGTTTCTCATTCCCACACAAGAAACGACAAAAGGAGATTGCAAAAATGGCATGGATCAACGGGCTTGAAAGAAAAAGGTTTAACGAGGAACAGAAACGCCTTGCAGAACAGTATCGTGCTGCAGGGATGACTGAGGAGCAGATTGAGCAGATGTATCAATTTGATCTTGTGGAATTTAACAGCAGACGCAGATTCAGCGAACATACACAACAGTTCTCAGAAAATGCTTTTGAGGAAAGTGATGATGACAAGTCGCCTCTTTTGGAAAAATATCTCGCACAGCTCTCCACCAGTCTTGACTTTTCTTTTGCCGGTGACCGGTATGGTTGGGTCGAGGAAATTGAAAAGCCAGAACTTATCAAAGGAATAAAAGCGCTGTCCAAAGAGGACATTGAACTTATTACACTCTACGTTTTTGATGATTTGACACAAAACGAAATTGGCGTTCGGTTTGGCATTTCGCAAAAAGCCGTCAGTAAGCGCATCGAGCAAATAAGAAAGCGCTTAAATAAATTTTCATAATTTTTTTAATTTGGTTCTAAGAGCGGTGCTTTCGCCGGCTACCACATGAGGGGATTCCCCCTCACTGGACCTTGAAAAGTGAATATCAGCAACGCGGATCACACCGCAGGTTGGGAAATGCGCACGGCGCGCGCGAAGACCCGGAAACAAGCTTCCGGCGAGCGAGAAACGCGCCGTGGGCAGCCTTGGCAGGCTGCATCATGCCGCCCAACCTGCTTGGACACACAACGTCTGGCCTGCACGTAAGACAGGCTGCCATGCGCTGGGGTTGAAAGCAGTAAAGACCCCAGTCACAGGCTGTGAGAGCTGCCAAGCTCTGTCTGCGCTGTTCCCCATCGCCGGGGCGCGAGCTGCAAATACGGCGGGACAAACTTTTCAAGATAGGATGAAAAATCATGATCAACGAACTTACCAGAAAAAACGCACATATCGAACTCGACCACATCTTCAAAACCATTCTCCCCGCACATGGCATGACAGAGCGGTCGGAGCAGATCCGTCTCAGTCACACCATGCTGGACGCCATGTTTGAAAACCGCATTGCATTGAGCGACGCCGGGACCGGCATCGGCAAGACATACGCCTACCTGACCGCCGCCATCGTGTACAGCCACAGCCGTCTGGTAGACGGGCTTCCGTTTCAGCCAGTCATCATCGCAACCTCCAGCATCGCCCTCCAGAACGCCATTGTGCGGGAGTATCTGCCGTTCCTGTCGGATGCGCTGTCGGACGATCCGCATATCACAACACCCATTCTTGCCGCCTTGCGCAAGGGCAAGAGTCACTATGTCTGTGACGAGCGGCTGCGTCAGCACCTGCAGCAGCGCCCGAACGGGAAAAACGTCATGCAGAAGAAAGAACTTTATTCCCTGCGGGATGTTCTGGATCTGGATGAAACACAGAAACTCAGCAGCTTTGACCGGGAACGTGTCTGTGTTCCGCCGTTTTGTGACTGCAAGCACCCGGACTGCCGCTATCGTCGGCATTTGACCGAGTGCGGGCAGAAAAGGTATCTGTTCCAGATCTGCAACCAGAACCTCTGGCTGGCAGACTGTATGCACCGGGAAAACGGCTTGAAGCCAATTCTCCCGGACGCCTGCACAGTCATTGTGGACGAAGCGCACAAGCTGCCGGAAACGGCGCGGGAGATGTTTGGAACGACCTTAACGGCTGGAGAGATCCGCAGCGCAGTTGTCCGGCTGAAGCAGGATGGATACGCGCTGGCAGCGGACCGGCTGTTCTCGGCTTCTTCTATGCTTCTGCAAAAGATGGCAGAGCTGTCGCCGGAGTACCCTTTTGAGCTGCTCCATGATGATCTCAGCAGAGTCCTCTCTACGCTGTTTTTGATCGGCAGAAAGCTGTCTGCCTTTCTGGAACCTGCCACCAAGCGAGCGCTGGAGCAGCTCACCGACAAGGTCGTTCTGTTTCTTCGGCCCAAGACAGACGCCATCCGCTACACCGCAGAGGATGACGACGGCAAGCTCATGCTGTGCAGCGTCCCGGCAGACATCACAGCCAGAATGCAGAATACCGTCTGGAGCAAACAGATCCCGCTCCTGCTCACCTCCGGAACGCTTGCCATTGGCAGCAGCTTTCGCCGGTTTCAGGTTGAATGCGGGCTGTCTGGCAATCCAAGAGTCACAGAAGCGGTTGCCGTATCACCCTTTGACTACGCCGCAAATTGCAGATTATTTTTTCCGCAGCGGCCGCCTCGCTTTTCCGAGGACGAGCGGTATCCCCAAACTGTTGCCCGGCAGATTCTATACCTGCTGCAAGCGGCGAACGGACACGCCCTTGTTCTTTTCACCTCTTACAAGGATATGTCCACTGTCTGTGAATGTCTCTACCGGCTCAAAAGCGGCATTCCAATCTTCGTCATGCGCAGGAACCACCCGCAGATCCTGCGGCAATTCAAGAGCACCCCCGGAGCCGTCCTCTTGGCAACCGGCGCTGCGTGGGAAGGCATGGACTTCCCCGGCGACTGTGTGTCGCTGCTCATCATTCCACGCCTGCCGTTTGCATTCCCAGACGCCATCCACGAGCATGAAAAGAGAAACTATCCCGCCCTGCGTGACTTCATCCGGAGCGTCATCGTGCCGGAAATGCAGATCAAGCTCAAGCAGGGCTTTGGACGCGCCATCCGCACGGAAACAGACACCTGTGTGGTTGCCATTTTGGATGAACGATGCAGCACCAGAGGCCGCTACCGGCAGGATGTTTTAGATGCTTTGCCGGAAATGCCAATCTTAACAGAAGTAGCTGCTGTTCGGCAGTTCCTCTGCGCGGTCAAACCGCAGAGCTATTTTGAAGCCGCAGCCTAAAAGCATCATGTAAAAACGAAAAGGAGATCAACCATGTATAAACGGAAAACAAAGCTCAGCCCCATCCACATCAGCCTCATTGCGCTGGCCATCCTGGTGGTCATTGCCGTAATTGTCACGTTCGCTGTCAAAAAGGACGAGCCGAAGGAGCCTACTACGCAGAGCGGCATTATCTATGACGATTCTGCCATTGAAGGCGGTTGGGAGACGCTCTCGCAGGAAGAAATCGAGCAGCGCCTCAACGACAAGGTGCAGGCTGGCATGATCAACATCAGCTGCAACACCGCGCCGTATTTCAAGGACGGCAAGAGTGAAGGCAATGTCATGCTGGTCAATGAGCTGAACAATCTCTATCCACAGAAGGTGGAGTTCTATCGCAATGACACGGGTGAAAAGATCTACGAGTCCAAAGCCATTGCGGTCGGCAGCAAGATCGAGCATGCAGCGCTCGACGTCGAACTGCCTGCGGGCAAGTACGAATGTACTGCCTACTTTTCCAACTTAGATCCTGACTCCGGCGCAACCTTGGGCGTTGCCGGAGCCATCATCCATATCACCATCCAAAACTAACACAATGTAAAGGAGAACCAACTATGAAGAACATGAAGAAACTCGTATCCCTGATCCTCGCCGTCTGCCTTATGGCAAGTCTCGCCATTGGCGCATCCGCTGCCGAACCCACCACGGTAGACGTCTCCGGCGGCACCGGTACCTCCAGCGTCAGCCTGTCTTCCACCTCGGACGGCACCCTCGACGGTGATCCCGCCGCCACAAAGATGAACGTCACCATCCCGACCATCCTCCCCATTGCAGTTGGTACGGACGGCACGGTCACGACGGCCACGGATATCCGCATCACCAACAATTCCTTTGGCGCGGTCAAGGTTGACAACGTCAAGGTCGAAGCTGGCACCGGCTGGAAGCTGACCGCGTTCGGCAGCAAGGACAGCCTTGCCAAGGTCAAGGTGGACAGCAACATGATTGGCTTCAAGCTCGCTCTGGGAGGCGGCACGGAGCAGCTCACCAATGCCGAGAATGCGGCTTCCCAGACCCTCATCGACGGTGCCATCGAAGGCTGCTATATGTCCGGCAACGGCGACCAGAGCGCAAACTCCATCGGCATCGCGTATGACGCCATCGTCAGCCCGGTCTCCGAAGCTGTCGTCAACGCTTCCGTTGCGTCCGTTCTGTTCGTGATCTGCTGGGATGCGGTTTAATCCGCACCCATCCATCGCCGGGGGAACCTGCTTCCCCCGGCAGCTTTTATCATAGGAGGGATTCACTTTGAAAACAAAACGAATTCTTGCGCTGTTTCTGGCTGTCGTGACCTGCCTGTCTCTTGCCGTTTCCGCATCTGCGGCGAGCATTTCGGATTTCAAGGATGTGGACACCAAAGCGTGGTACGCGGAAGCGGTAACCGCCGCTGTGGATAATGGCCTGCTTTACGGCAAATCCAAGACGCAGCTTGACCCCAACGGGCTGCTGACCCGTGCGGAAATGGCTGCCATTACAAACCGGTCTTTTGGCTGTTATAAAGCGGCAGACATTTCTGCGTACAAGGACGTTGCCAAGGGCAAGTGGTACTACAAAGATGTAGCCCTCGCCGTCCAGATGGGGACGTATAACGGTGTCTCCTCCACCAGCATGCAGCCGGATCGGGCAATCACCCGTCAGGAAGCCATTGCGGTCGTCGCACGAGCTTTGCAGCTCAATCTGGACGATTACGCCAAGACGGATCTGTCCAAGTTTGCGGATGCCAAGGAAGTGTCCAAATGGGCGCTGCCGTACATGAAAGCAATGGTTGCAGCCGGTTATGTGCATGGCCGCACGCAGGGTCTTGTCCCGCAGGCCAATATCACAAGAGCCGAGTTTGCACAGCTCTATTTCAACATCATCCAGTCCTATATCGCCAAAAACGGCAGCTATACGAAGGACTACAAGGGCAATCTGCTTGTCCGCACCAAGGACGTTGAACTGAAGGACATGTCCATTGACGGCGATCTCATCATCGGCAACGGTGTTGCCGACGGGAAGGTCACGCTGTCCAACGTAAAAATCTCCGGTCGCCTTGTCGTGTGGGGTGGCGGCACAGCGGCGGTCTATTGTAACGACGGCACAACGGCAGCCGAAGTCATTGCCTGCCGTGTGGACGGGCCGGTCAAGGTCATTTTTGACCGCGAATCTACACTGCTGGTCTACGACAAAATCAAAACCCGCATCACAGAGCGCGCAGGCAAATTCCCGGAAACGGAGATCGTATTTTACGCAATGGATGACCTCCTGAACGCGCAGCGCAATCTCAATAAGATGGTAGACGAAAATCTCATTCAGGCAGAAGTACCCGCGCATCTGTATGCCATCGTTGGCGAGCAGACGGTATCTGCCACGCTGAAAAATGGCAGCAAGACGGACACCTATACCATTGAGATCCGCAGAGATTCCGACGGCAGCCTCATTGCAGATCCCATCACTCTCGCAGCCGGTGCGTCGGTCAGCTCCATCACGCTGAAAGAAGCGCCGGAATGCGGCAACGCCGCCTGCACCGCGACGGTCACGGCCACCCGTGACGGCAAAACGGTCGGCACGCTGGAGGTCAAAACCGCGCTGCACGCTGCATACCTGTGGCCGAAGGAGGTAATGTCAAAATGAGAACAAAGAAACTGTTTTCTCTCCTGCTGGCTGTTCTGATGCTCTGCTCGCTGTCGGTTTCTGCCTTTGCCGCAGAAACCGCGCAGGCCAGCGTCCCGGTGGTGCTGACGGTTGTGAATTCTGTTTCGCCCATCTCCGTCAGCGTTCCCGCCTGCCTGCCGGTCACGGTTCTGGACGGCTACGTTGTGACGGCCTCCAACGCCGTCATTGAAAACCGCGCACAGAGCGGTGCGGTGCAGGTTGTTGCCGTCGATGTGCAGCCCGGCGCGTTTGCCATTGGCGATTTTGAGAACTTCGGCAGCGAAGCCGGAAAGATCGCGTTCAGCATCAACGGCTGCAAGACGGTCAAGGAAGGCAAACTGACGCTGGCTGACGGCGCGTTCCCGGTCATTGACGCAGGGAAAAACCTGCAGATCGCATACACGGCGAAGGTCGCGGCAGCTGAAAAGGTGGAGAAAGTGAACGCCGCGACGCTGATCTTCACCATCGCGCCTGCAACCGGCAATTCGTAAAGGAGGGAGGAACCGCTATGAAAACAAGAAAACTCACAGCAATCCTGCTTGCCCTCTGCATGCTCCTCTCGCTCAGTATCTCGGCGTTTGCGGCGGACGATGCCGTTGCCAGCGGTACGATCCCGGACAGCAAGATCACATGGAAGCTGGACGACAAGGGCTGGCTGACGATCTCCGGCAGCGGGGACTGCAGCGCCTTTGCAAGCAAAGACGATCAACCGTGGGCAGAATACCGCAGCCAGGTCACACAGGTTTGGTTTGACGGCATGGAGAGTCTGGCGATCCCCGATCTCGCTTACTGGTTCGAGGACTGTACCAATCTCACGACTGCCGAGATCCCCAGCACCACGCCGGTCATTGGCCGCCATGCGTTCTATAACTGCCCACTGCTGACGAAGCTGTCCATTTATTACGGAGAGCATACGCTGGACAACATTGGAGAAAATGCATTCTGGCGTGAAACCGACAACGGCGATACGCTCTATGTTGCATACATCATTGGCTACCCAGATTCTTCTGTGCCTTTCCACGATTATGACTGGACGGCATCCAATCGAAGCAACCGATATTTCCACGATCTTTACGGTGTGTATCAGAACGCAGATGCCGCCACCGCAGGCGGCATCAAGAAAGCGCCTGCACAAGTTTCCACCCGCGCGTCCACCGGCATTGTCGGCACCTGCCCAAGCTGCAAGCAGTATTCTTTGCAGGGGACCTACGTTTCCACGACGCATACATCCAGAGGGCATCAGGAGTATTATGAGTGCTACAAGTGCCATTATGTTCAGAATTTGGGGACTTATGTGTATAAAGACCACGGTTCCGGCTCGTATGGTTCTTGGACTTGCCCGGATTGCGGAAGCCATACATGGGTTTTGGACTATGAAAATGATGCCACTTGCACGCGAAACGGCTACCGGGAATATAGCTGCGATTGCGGCCAGAGCAAGCGCGAAACCATCTACGCAACCGGTCACAGCTATTCTTATGGAAGCTGGGAGGAATATTCCAGCAGTCAGCACCGGCGCGAAGCCTATTGCCGGAACTGCGGCGCATCCAGCTATGACTATGCTTCGCACAGTCTGAGCTACGGGAGCTGGAGCAACGATTCCTCCAGTCAGCACAGCCGGACGGTGTCCTGCCGCACCTGCGGATATAGCACCACGGACTACGGTTCGCATTCCTACTCCACAGGCTCATGGAGCAAGTATTCTGATGCCCAGCACCGACGCTCGAAAACCTGCTCCGGCTGCGGCGCGACAGACTATGACTATGCCAATCACAGTTATTCCTACGGGAACTGGTCAAAATACGACGAAACGCAGCATCGCAGAACAAAGACCTGTTCGGCCTGCAGCGATTCGGACTATGAGTATGGCGACCATCGGGATTCCAATGCGGATGGTGTCTGCGATGATTGTGGCGCGAATGTCGCGCTGATCGTGACGTGGGATGCCGCGTCCAACGGCGGCACGGTTGGCGGCAAGAACAGCGTGACGACCTCCGTCGCGCCCAACCAGACCGCCGTTGCCCCCGGTTACACGCCGGTCAAGGCAGGTCACACATTCTCCGGCTGGTACACCGAAAAGACAGGCGGCGCGCTGTACAGCACGGTCACCATTACGGCCGCACGGACATTCTATGCGCAGTTTACCCCGGCAGAATACAAGATCACATGGGATCTCGGTACTGGAAAAACGGAAACAACCGACCAGACCTATGGCGAAAAGCTGAACCTGCCCGCCGAACCTGCCCGCAAGGGCTATGCGTTCCTCGGCTGGTTTACGCAGGAAACCGGCGGCACGCAGGTAGATGGCAACACCGTATTCAAAGAGGTAGCTTCTACCACCTACTATGCGCATTGGGAGGAAGCAACCGTGTTCTCTGTCATTGTTCCGGCTGTGCTGCCGGTGACGGTCGATCAGAATGGAAAGGTCTATGTCTCCAACGCAGAGATCGTCAATCACTCCACTGCGGCTGTGCAGGTGGCCTCCGTGACCCTGACGGCAGAAAACGGCTGGACGCTGGTGCCGTATGCTTCGGATATGTCCCACGCGAAGGTGGACAGCAACCAGATCGGCTTCAAGATCAACAGCGCACAGACCAGCAAGACCGGCAGCACGGAGCAGTTTGAACTCACTTCCCCGTGGCAGATCAACGAGGAAGAAAGCCTGACGCTCACCTATGACGCAGTTGTCAGCGCCCTGTCCCAGCCGGTCACAAACGCCAACATCCTCTCCGTCCTGTTCGTCGTCGAATGGGCGTAATTACAAAGAAAGAAGGGCATCAATATGCTTAAAATGATTGCCATCGGCAACCTGACGGGAGATCCCGTCCTCAAGACCAACGAAGAAACCGGCAAGCCCTACGCCATCATGCGCATTGCCTCGGATCGCCGCTACAAATCTCCGGATGGAGAAAAGCTGACCGATTTTATCTCGATCAAGGTGCGCGGCGTGCTCGCAGAACGCTGCGCGGAGTTTGCCAGAAAGGGCTGCAAGATCGCGGCCAGCGGCGATTTTGAAACGATCACCTTTGCCGAGGAACCGGAGCGGCAGCCCGGCTTCCTGCTCAAAGCGACCTGTCTCTTATACACATCTGACGCTGCCGACGATCGCATAAGTGTAGAT
>ENA-OZGA01000513-OZGA01000513.1-human-gut-metagenome-genome-assembly--contig:-NODE-513-length-16314-cov-3.699120_pt1 | contig 16314 bp, 10 predicted proteins | sample MGYA00245112_ERZ653649 | MGnify/ENA primary metagenome ERZ653649 (study PRJEB26926, sample SAMN06165071) | human gut metagenome | biome: ENVO:00009003; feature: ENVO:2100002; material: ENVO:00002003...
TTTCTATACTCCGCAACAAATTGAACTGTTGAAAGACGGAATAATTTATAAGAAAATTGACCTGGAACCGGGGCCCCCTGCCGAAAAAGGAGAAATGGTTAAAACAAGTATCCCGGCAGATTTGAACGGAACAGAGCAATTAAGTATAAGAATTACGTGCTCAAAAAAGCCCGGAGCACAAATTGGCATAGATGAAATAGCATTCATCCCACTAAAGGCTGATATAAATGTAGCATTATAAAAATAAATTAGCAACTATGAATAAGTCTATATCCTATATTATTTTATTAATCGCATTCCCTTTCTACTTTACAGGGTGTAAAAAGGAAGTGCGTCCTACAAGTATGACCATCAAGGATTCGATCAGGCACTATTATCCTATCAAGCAAGGTCAACAACTTGAACTCATGTTTACTATAACCAACACAGGAGACGCTCCATTAATCATTTCAGAGATACAACCTTCCTGCGGATGCATCATACTCGACAAAAGTTCGCACATCATTATACCGGAAGACGGCATCCGACAATTCAAAGCCACCTACAACAGTATTAAGAACGTAGGTGAAGTTGTCCACCGCATCCGTATTTTCGGGAATATGCTTCCACACGGAAAAGCAGAACTGAAATTTGATGTGAATGTAGTTCCTGACGCTGATTACACGCGCGACTACGAAGAACTCTACCAAGACTTTAACACCAAGAATGGTATCGTCAGAGAAATGGTAGATGGAAAAGAGTCAGAACTAGGATACTATGTAGGAGAACCTTAAGAGAGTAGTAAGCTTTTTCAAGGATGTATCTCTTTGAAAGCTGCATTTTCCTCTTTTACTTGCTGAATGGTCTGCTTCAATTCCCCGATCGGCAAATCATATCCATACCAGCCTGTATAACAGTCCACTACATACCATTTCCCATCGGCAGCCTGTTCAAATTCGACACGCAAGTCGATTTCTGATTCCTCATAACCTGCTTCGAACACTTTATGAACCGGCTCATTGAGAGTGAACTTAGAAACATAAATACCACCTTCTTCCTGCTCAATGCGTTCCTCCTTCATCGTTTCACTATCCAGCAACGGCCATTTTTCTTTGGTGAACGGAAACGTTTTCTCAGTTTCTCCGTCATCGGCCAATAAAGTAATCGGTGTCTTTAATGAAAACTTGATACGGGTATATTGGAATGCTGCACTGGACGTAAACTTATCAAGGAATGATTTAAAATCCTCGCCGGACTGTGCTATCTCATTCTTCGCTTTGGCCCTGGAACTATTACCGCAAGAAATCAAAGACACTCCCAACAGCAACACACTGGCTAACAGACAACATACAAACCTTTTCACGTTCATAAATATATAATATTAGTGATTCATTCCCATAATACAAATGCTATCATTCAAGGCACAAAGATAATCACAAGTTCAACATCTTCATACACGAGAGCCGCGAAATAGAAAAATTACCGTTAAACAACTATAAATTACATATATTAGATGTGGGGATGACTATCTTTAGGGGGTATTTACTGTAACTAGTATCACTTTAAATCAGACATACTTATGACACACATTCATCCATTCCGTCTTTTCGTCTTTTTATTACTATGCTGTACACGAGTTATCACATTCGCCCAATCCGACAGTTACCAGACAATACCCGAATCTTTGCGGGGTTATTGGCAATACAAAACAGAGAACGTATCCGACTGGAACGGGCCTCTCATTGGAGAGAATTTTGTAGAAGCTCTCTATACCGTTTTTCAGGTCGAACAAATGGAAAAGAAAACCGATGGAAGCTATCTCTTCCACCTGCGGAACCAAAATGGAAATAAAATGGATTTCCGTTTCACCCCTATCAGCGAAGATAGTGCTATCATCTTCTATCAAGGCTGGAAAGAACCTAAACACTGTGTCCGCAAGCAAATTCCCGACCACACGGAAATGCTCACTCCCACTACACTGCCTGACATCATTTACAAGAAATGGGTGGAAGGATTGTCCGGCAATGTTATATACGAATTTACACGCGATGGTAAATTTATATATGACGGAAAAACATGGGATATCGTATCTGCCGGACATTTCCTTAATAAAGAGTATCGTCTGCTCGCCAAAAACGGAGAACGGTACAAACTGCTTTACCTTAGCTTTCCTTTTCCCAACTCAATGAAGGTTGCAGCCGAATTACAGAATAAGACAGTATTTCCCATCGCAACTTCCCGCCCTGAAGTATATACCATCACCGGATGTTGGGTGAATCAGGCAACCGGCGAATGGACTATTGGTTTCTTTGAAAACTTCGCCGTATACCAATGCCGGTTCTGGGACTACGAATCCATACAAATTAAAAAGGATGAAACCGTCGTCAAACTAAAAAACAATACAACCCGCCTGACTCTATCTCTGAAACATAAGAACAGAGCTTCTTGCAACATTGCATTCGGAAAAGATAATCCACAAAAATATATCCTCTGTAACGGCAAACATCTACCGGACTACCCGTTAACCGATACTACACCGTTCATCGACAACGGGTACCGGACAGACAGCGTCACCCTCACCGGATACCTGCGCAATCCTCCTTCTTCACGCCCTTTCGACGTTAGCATACCTGACATGATTACAGGCAAAGAAGAAAAATACCAGACTGACATCGACTCGCTAGGACGGTTTACCCTGCGATTTCCCGTACTGAACAGTCATAATGTCTTTATCGACTGGGGACGTACGACCATCTGGTCGGCGGTAGAACCCGGAGAAACTTATTTCTTATACGTAGATTATGCCCAGCAACAAAAGTTATTCATGGGAAAGAAAGCACGTGTACTCAACGAACTTCTCTCCCATGAAGGACTGAGGGAATCACTCGATTATAATGAAGAACAAAAAAGAAGTAATCTGGAGTGTCTGCACAAGACACAGGAAAGGCTTCATCGCCAACTGGAGTTCCGGAAGAAAACACTCCAAGAACATCCGTTGCTTTCTGACAAATACCGCTACTACACCGAACAGGAACTACGATACGATGCGGCATCTACCCTGATGCAACGACGTTTCTCAGTAGACCGTAACAAACAGGAACATTTGGAAGACGAATTCATGAACTATATAGATTCTGCTTTTTACCCACATCCAGTACATCCTTATACTCTTCTCAGAGGGTATAATTCATTCATGAGAGATTACATTGGTTATATCGACGACACAACTCCATCATCCAACAGCCTAACCTTAACACCTCAAAATATGGAGAGACTTTACTTTGCCTTTGAAGCCGAAGGTAAAGTCCGGCTATCCGAAGAAGAAAAGAACGCACTACGCAGTTTCAGCAAATATCAGGAAGAAATTGAAAAGTTGCAGACTGCCAAAGCCGATTCAGCAACCATTAAGGCTTACACCAAGGAACAGGAAACTGTCATCAAACCCCAGATAGAAATAATAGAGCAACTCATTGCCAGAGACGGTCTTCTCAATGAATATATGACAGGACAGATGTACGTTAATGCAATCAACAACAGCATGGCAATTATCGACTCCCTTCAAATGGATAAGGACCTGAGAGAGATTCTAAAAACAAAGTGCTATTATGAAGTGCTTCAATATACCCATAAAGAATTGCCCGACAGCCTTATCAGTAAATTTAAAAAGGAAGTTACGAATCCTTCTTTGCAATCTTATGTTTTGGTCCAGCAACAGAAATATGATAAAGTATCACATAAAACCATCGAACATCCGGAAAGCCTGATGCCGAATGCCCCTCTGGAAGGAATAACGGACGGCGAACAGTTATTCCGCAAAATCATTGAGCCATACAAAGGGAAAGTGATTTATCTGGATATTTGGGGGACTTGGTGCGGTCCGTGCAAGGATATGATGCAATATGCGGGAAACATTAAGAATCTATTTGCAGGAAAAGAAGTCGTGTTCCTTTACCTTTGCAATCATTCGACAGACAAGTCATGGAAAAACATTATCAAAGAGTACGGTCTGACAAGCAAAAGTTCAGTCCATTACAATTTGCCCGACAAGCAACAGTCTGCCATTGAAAAATATCTTGGAGTCCATTCCTTCCCTACCTATATGTTAATAGATAAGGAAGGAAACATTGTAAACCGCAAAGCTCCCAGACCTACAATGGAAAACCAACTTCTAAATGCAGTCTATAAGGAACTGGAGAAGTAAGAGGTACTTACTTCTTCCGCAAATATTCATATCCGAAACGACAATACAAACATTTACGTTTATCACAATATTCTTTTTGCAACTGTATCAGCGCCTGACTATCCGCAGCAGAAGCTACCGGTAGTCCGGCGTCGCTCCAGGAGCGAATAATATGGTTATTCTCCGCTTTCAGTTTTTCCAGAAAGCGTCCGGCACGTTCGCACATTCCTTCATCGGCCTTGTGCAAACCATACGTATACAAGAAAGGGACAACGGTATTGATGATAATCAGGTCTTTCGACTGTTCTCCTAACAATTTTTCCCTTTGTGGAGAAGTACGACCGAATATATAATGATTCTCCCAATAAACAGAAGTACGGGTGGAGAGCAAAATTCTCACTTCCGCCAATGTCTCCGCCTCCAATAAACGGGAAAACAACTTGTCCCCTTTCTGATAAAGATAAGCCAGTTGTGCCAGCCGGATATGAGGAAAATTATCCGGGCGAAGCCGGAGAAAACGCCAGAGAGTAGCGTCCATTACCCGAAATATCTCAAACTTCCGTTGCAAATAATGAAATTCTTTGCTAAGACGTAGGCAGTATTCATCCTTTTGTTCTTCTTTCAGAAATGTATCTTCAAACAGTCCCGCCATACCATAGAAAAGAGCTTCTATCTGAAACAGATCGTTCCGGTGCTTGTCCAACGCACGAAACGGAAGCAGCTCCGCCCATGCCTCAAAAGCATCACCGTTCAAGCCAAAACCATAATTACGGGCAAGAGTGATGAAGAAAACATCTTCCCAGTTATTGTTACAATGTTCGAGACGTGCTCCTATCAGTTTCGCCTTTTGTTCCAGCCGTTCCGTTTGCAAGGCAGACAACCACGAATGAACCGTAAGCTTCGGTAAAGAACGGAGGATCGGATAACAAGCCGGATAACAGTCGGACACGCAAAGTTCATAATAATGCATTTTTATCCGTTCGGGACAGCTCACTATCATTTGCGGAATGACTTCCCCGTTGGTACGGGTCACTTCTCCGTCCGCTTCACCCACTATATGCAGGATCACCGAGTCATAGACTTTATCACCATCGTGCCCGTGACGGAACCAATCCGAAGAACGGGTATGGATTTCCACGTTTCCTACCCATAAAGTATTGTTTATCTTTAATTTGGCATTGAAGAAATCAGGACCGGAATTCGGATTCCGGAGACCGGGATCAATAACCTCTACCGGTAAGCCTTTGGTGGTTTGCAGGATTTCAAGGGAGAATAATTTATGTTTCCACACGTAGTGGAGAAGGTGTTCCATGTTAACAAGACGTTAATGTACACTGCAAATGTAATAAAAATCTTATCTTTGCGACTATTATTTTGAATATAAGTCAGAAAACAATGAAAATAGCATTGATCGGTTACGGAAAAATGGGCAAAGAGTTAGAAAAGGTTGCCCTGAGTCGCGGACACGAAATTGTCTGCATTATTGATATCAATAACCAGGAAGACTTCGAGTCGGAAGCATTCAAATCGGCTGATGTTGCCATAGAATTTACAAATCCGACAGTGGCTTACAGCAACTATATGAAAGCCTTTAAAGCCGGAGTCAAACTCGTATCAGGCAGTACCGGATGGATGTCCGAACATGGCGAAGAAATCAAGAAGCTCTGTACGGAAGGCGGAAAAACGCTGTTCTGGTCGTCCAACTTCAGCTTGGGAGTAGCCATTTTCTCTGCTGTAAACAAGTATTTGGCCAAGATAATGAATCAATTCCCCGCGTATGACGTCACCATGAGCGAAACACACCATATCCACAAACTCGACGCTCCCAGCGGAACTGCCATTACGCTGGCAGAAGGTATTCTAGAGAATATAGACCGTAAGGATAAATGGGTGGAAGGGACATTTACGGCACCGGACGGAACAATCAGCGGAACAACTGACTGCGCTCCGGACGAACTTCCGATCAGTTCTATCCGCGAAGGTGAAGTTTTCGGTATTCATACTGTTCGTTATGAGTCTGATATTGACAGCATTTCAATCACTCACGATGCCAAGAACCGGGGCGGTTTCGTACTCGGAGCTATATTGGCCGCCGAATACACCGCGCATCACGAAGGTTTCCTGGGAATGAAAAACTTATTTCCGTTCTTAAACGAATAAAGGTTCTAATATAAATATACCACTATGAGACAAGCCACACGTGCACAATGGATTAAATGTGCTATTGCTATTCTTCTCTATCTTGTTTTCCTCATCTGGGTGCGAAGCTGGTGGGGATTAATCGTCATACCTTTCATTTTCGATATCTATATCACAAAGAAAATACCCTGGTCGTTCTGGAAAAGGTCAAAGAATCCGGCAGTTCGGAGTGTCATGAGCTGGGTAGATGCGATTATCTTTGCATTGGTAGCCGTTTACTTTGTCAATATCTATATCTTCCAAAACTACCAGATTCCTTCTTCTTCTCTAGAGAAATCATTGCTGGTAGGCGACTTTCTATATGTCAGCAAAATGAGTTACGGCCCCCGCGTGCCGAACACACCGCTTTCTATGCCGCTGGCGCAACATACATTACCAATTGTAGGTACTAAATCATATATCGAATGGCCACAATGGAAATATAAAAGAGTGCCGGGATTCGGCAATGTGAAATTGAATGACATCGTAGTGTTCAACTTCCCTGCAGGAGATACGGTAGCCGTCAATTACCAACAGACGACAGACTTTTATACATTGGCATACGGCGAAGGCCAACGCATATATTCCAAACAGATAGATATGGATAGCCTGACACGCGAACAACAGCGTGCCGTGTATGACTTATATTACGCCGCAGGACGCAAACAGATCCTAAATAACCCGCGAACCTACGGAGAAGTGCTCTGGCGTCCGGTAGACCGCCGCGAGAATTATGTAAAACGCTGTGTAGGACTGCCGGGTGACACGCTCCAGATCGTAGACGGACAAGTCATGATTGACGGTAAGGCAATCCAGAATCCGGAGAATCTGCAATTCAACTATTTCGTGCAAACAACCGGTCCATATATCCCGGAAGAAATGTTCCGCGAACTGGGAATCAGCAATGCCGACAGGACACTAATGGAAGACTCCGGTTATGAAATCGGACTATTGGAAATGGGACTCGACAGCCGGAATGCGCAAGGAAAACTGAATCCTGTATATCATCTCCCGCTGACTAAAAAGATGTATGACACTCTTCTGGGCAACAAGAAGCTAATCAGCAAAATAATCATGGAACCGGAAGCCTATGCCGGACAAATGTATCCGCTGAATCTTTACACCAAGTGGGACCGCAACAACTACGGGCCAATCTGGATTCCGGCCAAGGGAGCTACCATTACGCTGACTCCGGACAACCTGCCTATCTACGAACGTTGCATCGTGGCATACGAAGGCAACAAGCTGGAAGTGAAGTCGGACGGTATCTATATCAACGGTGAAAAAACCAATGAATATACCTTCAAAATGGATTACTACTGGATGATGGGTGACAACCGCCATAATTCTGCCGACTCCCGTTATTGGGGCTTTGTACCCGAAGACCACGTTGTGGGCAAACCGATCGTTGTATGGCTGTCGCTCGATAAAGACCGTGGCTGGTTTGACGGAAAAATCCGTTGGAACCGCCTCTTTAAGTGGGTGGATTAAAAAAGGAAGCTATTAAGTGAACATTCGTAAATTCAAATGGATACTAGTATTTGCCGGAGCAATAGTCATTGTGCTTCTGCTCCGGGGATTTGCTTTTACGTCTTGTTTTATCCCTTCCACCGGCATGGAAAACTCTATTTTCCAAGGCGAACGTATTCTGGTGAATAAATGGAGTTACGGCCTGCGGGTTCCTTTCATGTCGATATTCTCCTATCACCGTTGGCGCGAACGTCCGGTACGAGAACAAGATATTGTTGTGTTTAACAATCCTGCCGGAATCCGGCAACCGGTTATCGACCGCCGCGAGATCTACATCGGCCGTTGTATCGGTGTTCCGGGTGATACTCTATTTATCGATTCCCTTTTTTCTGTGATTTCTCCCGAGGTACAATTCAATCCGGACAAGAAGCGGCTTTATGCTTATCCGGTAGACAAAGAGAATCTGATAACTTTACTCATGCACACCCTTTCCATTGACGATGACGGTTTAATGGGTAGCAGTGACAGTACCCATGTACGCAGTTTCAGCCGTTATGAATATTACCTGTTGGAACAAGCCATAAACGGGAATAACTGGATTCAGCCTTTGGCGGGGAAGAAAGACACCGAGCTGCGACCGCTTATCGTCCCCGGTAAAGGGAAGTTCGTCCGGGTACATCCTTGGAATATTACACTACTGCGAAACACCCTCGTGATGCATGAAGGTAAACAGGCGGAAATCAAGAATGACACTCTTTATGTGGACGGCAAACCAACACAACACTGTTATTTCACCAAAGATTATTATTGGGTGGGAGCCAACAACACCATTAACCTGACTGATTCGCGCTTGTTCGGATTCGTTCCGCAAGACCATCTGATCGGCAAAGCCTCTCTTGTCTGGTTCTCCAAAGAAAAAGACACCGGAGTGTTTGACGGCTACCGTTGGAATCGTTTTTTCCGGACGGTGAAATGATCTTCCGGGCAGCACGACAATCCCCCGAACAGTAACATAAACGACTCTCAAAACGTATAAAATGAAAGAAATGAAAACAGCTTATTTATCTTCAGCCTACCTCGCTCCTGTCGAGTACTACACCAAACTATTGGCATACGACAAGATTTTTATAGAACAGCACGACCACTATATGAAGCAAACCTACCGTAACCGATGCACAATTACCGGACCGGACGGCGAACTGGCTCTCTCTATCCCCACCGTAAAGCCCGATACACCGAAATGCCCAATGAAAGATATCCGGATTTCCGACCACGGCAACTGGAGACACCTGCATTGGAACGCTATTGAGTCGGCCTACAACAATACTCCTTTCTTCGAATACTACAAAGACGATTTCCGTCCCTTCTACGAAAAGAAATACGAGTTTCTGTTCGATTTCAACGAAGAACTCTGCCGACTGGTCTGCGAACTGATAGATATTCATCCGGTTATAGAACGTACCGCCGAATATAAAATGGAGTTTACCGCCGACGAAGCCGACTTTCGTGAAATCATTCATCCCAAAAAGGACTTCCGGACGGCCGATACAGCGTTCGTTCCGCAGCCTTATTACCAGGTTTTTGAATCCAAACTAGGCTTCCTGCCTAATTTAAGTATTATAGACCTACTTTTTAATATGGGGCCTGAAAGTTTGCTAATACTAAGCAAACATTAATCATATTCTGTCCAGCCACTGTAAAACAAAACACAAAATATAGAAGAGAAATCATCCTTCACCTCCTCCACATCGTATAACACTGTCTCACAACGTTTATTGGACATATAGATCCAATGTGGTGGGCATATAGCTCCAGTGTGGTGGATATATAGATCCAGCGCCTTGGGTATATAGATCCAATAACTCAGGTATTAATGCCCTGAAAAAGGGACGTTAATACCTGATAATTAAAGAATTCACACCTGGCAAAACATTAACAATTAGCATATTGCAAATTGCCATAACAGACATCCTCCCAACAATCCATTCTTACCAATCAAACACCTATTTTAATTCAAAAGGGACAATTCCCTTTATATCTCTTGACGAGCTTCCGATAATGGCCTCAAACCTACCCGGTTCGGCTACCCATTCGTGTTTTGCATCATCAAAGAAGCTCAATGCTTTTTTATCAATCGTCAGCGTTACCGCTTTTTCTTCACCCGGAGCCAGTCGCACCTTTTGAAAAGCTTTCAATTCTTTCACCGGACGGGGCAGAGAGAACTTCTTATCACTGATATAAAGTTGAACGACTTCCTGACCCTCGCGGGTTCCTGTATTCTTCACATTGACAGTGAACGAAATCATATCATCGGCGGTCATTGTTTTTTTATCTGCGGAAGGTTTGCTATAAGCAAAAGTCGTGTAGCTTAGTCCGTGGCCGAATGGGAACAACGGTTTGATTTTCTTTTTATCCGCCCAACGGTACCCAACAAAGATATCTTCATGATAGGTTGTATTAATGGTATCCCCGCTATGTTTGGACTTTGCCAGTTCTTCCTTATTCCCCGGATATTCACCCAGTTTATGAGCACCTACATCTTCCAACCTTACCGGAAAAGTGAAAGGTAATTTCCCCGAAGGATTGACGTCTCCTACCAATACCGAAGCAAGAGCCGTTCCGGCTTCCGAACCCAAGTACCAACCTTGAACAATGGCGGGCACTTCGTTTACCCAAGGCATAGCAACCGCATTACCGGAGATATTAACAAATATCAGGTTTTTATTTACTTTTGCCAGGTCACTAATTACTCTATCCTGCGCATACGGCAAACCTAAAGCAGAGCGGTCCGAATCCTCACAATCCTGGTGATTACTCTTGTTCAATCCACCGAAGAAGATAACATAATCCGCATCCTTAGCCACTTTTAGAGCCTCAGCAAGCAGTTCATCCGCCGAACGGTCATCCTTCAGGTTCTGCCCGGTTTTCACGCCACTATATTCACTGGTAGGATCACCTACATACCCACGGGCATACACTATTTCAGCCTGTAAACCAATACGTTTTTTTAAACCTGCCAATGGAGATACCTCATATTTTGTCTTCAAAGAAGAACTACCACCTCCTACTGTCATCATCTTAATGGCATTTTCACCGATGACAGCTATCTTTTTCACTTTATCCAAGTTGACCGGTAATACATTATTCTTATTCTGTAAAAGTACAATGCCTTCTTCACCAATTCTGCGCGCGGCTTGTCCGTGTTCGGGAGACCCTAATGAGCCGAACGGTTTATTAGAGTTCATGGAAGTACGGAAAATCAGACGAAGAATGTTACTGACTTTCGCATCCAGCTCTTTCGTCCCGGCTTTACCTTCCTTTATCAACTTCAGATAAGGATAGGCCTGGTAATAGTTATCATAAGCATTGCGGGTTCCGGTAGAAAGACCGTTTGTCCAAGAACCAAATTCCATATCCAAACCATTATAAATAGCCTGACCGGTATTATGTACACCTCCCCAATCGGATACCACTACCCCATTAAATCCCCATTCATCACGGAGAATGTCTTTGAGCAAGCGTTTGTTATGACAGGCATGTTCACCTTGATAAAGGTTATAGGCACCCATAATTGCCCACGCTCCCCCTTCTTGAACAGCCGCTTTGAAAGCCGGGAGATATATTTCATAAAGGGCACGGTCAGTCAAATGTACATTGGTAGTATGGCGTTTAAATTCCTGATTATTCAGAGCGTAGTGTTTTACGCAGGCTGCCACTCCGTTCTCCTGTACCCCCTTAATATAAGGGACTACCATTATAGAGGATAAATACGGGTCCTCCCCCATATATTCAAAGTTACGTCCGTTTAAAGGAGTACGACAGATATTTACCCCGGGACCCAAAAGAATGTCTTTTTTGCGGTAACGCGCTTCCTCACCAATACTCTTTCCATAAAGATACGACATTTCGGGATTCCATGTAGCCGAAAGACAAGTCAATGCAGGAAAAGCGATACAGGAATCGTTTGTCCACCCGGCCTGATTCCATTTATCCCACAAAACCTCGGGACGGATACCATGAGGACCATCTGTTGTCCATACTTCAGGAATACCTAGACGGGGTACTCCGGGAGAACTGAATTTGGACTGAGCGTGAATCATCGCCACCTTTTCTTCAAGCGTCATGCGAGTTAATGCATCTTTCACCCGTTCTTCAACAGACTTATTTGTATCCAGATATACTGGTGTCTGTGCCAAAGCAGGCAATGCAGCCGCCATGAACAAGCTCAATAAAGTTAATTTGAATTTCATGTTTGTTACTTACATTAAAGGCCACACAATTAGGCTATGTTATTTTTAATCCTATCAATGACCGCAAAGATAGAATGCCCTTAACTCCATAAGAGGAGAAATCGTCCTTTCCATGATACATTTATGTCCTCTCCATTAAAAAGCTCATTTTTAACATCTCATTCTCGGCTAAAAGCTTTACTTTTGTATGGTAATCATAAACACGCTTAATCTCAAAATCCCCGCTATGAAAAGGAAATCGTTACTATGCCTATTTCTTATCATATCTGTTGCCATTCACGGAAATATCTATTTTAAGCATTTAGGCAAATCAGATGGTCTGTCACAAATATCTGTACTTTCTATCTGCCAGGACGAACTGGACAGAATGTGGTTTGGTACACTCGAAGGCTTGAACTGCTACGATGGGAACCAAATGAAAACCTATAAACCTTCTCCGGACAATAAAGATTATTTTGGCGGTAATGAAATATCACACATAGTAAGTGACAAACAAGGTAATCTATTCTTTACTTCCGACGGGAAACTGATCCGTTATGATCTACATAAAGATCGCTTTTTATCTCTACCACTACGCACACAAACTCTATTCGCACACAACCATACAATATGGACAGCTGTTAATGACAGTGTCTTCCAATGGGACCGGGAACAAGAAACATTCAGATTCGTCTACCAAGCCCCTTTCCATAAAACAATCATCCGCCTTTATGTAGATGCCAATAACAGTCTCTGGCTGGGTACCCGAAACGGACTTTACAGAACCGATAACATCCATAATCCTTCATCCCCCGTCTGCGTGATTCCAAATATCAACGTGCTTTCATTATACCGGGACAGCCGTGGAACGATGTGGGTAGCCACCTTCCGCAACGGCATGTACAAGATAGAGAACGGAATCAGCCAGCAATTTACCATCCAAAAGGAATTCGGTATCTCCAGCAATGATGTGCGTTGCTTTGTGGAAGACAACGAGGGAAGTATTTGGCTGGGTACCTTCAACGGACTGAACAAGATAGATACCTTAGGGCATATTTCATATTATCAAAGAGGAAGCAAACCCGGAAGTCTATGCCACTCTTCTATTTTTTCACTTCACAAAGACCGGCAAGGTACTATCTGGGTGGGCACCTACTATGGTGGTGTCAACTACTTCAACCCCGAAGTGGATATCTTTCACCACTATACCGAAAGTATCGGCAACGAAAACGGATTAAGCTTTCCTTTTGTCGGAAACATGGTGGAAGACAAGCGTGGAGACGTATGGATTTGTACCGAAGGAGGTGGTCTGAACTGTCTGGAACGGGAAACCGGACGTTTCACTCACTACCTAATGGACGCAAAATCAGCCCACGGACCTTTCTACAACCTGAAATGCATTACCTACGATGCCGCAAACGACCAACTCTACATAGGTACTCACAAACAGGGCGGCTTGTGCTTCGACATTCCAAGCAAGAGAGTTGCCTTCCACTCCAAAGCATTTGGAAATACCTGGATAAAGGTAACGTTCAGAGATGAGAAGATCTATCTCCTTACGGGAGAAGGGATGTTTGTCAAAGAAGGAAAAGGGAACTTCCAAAAACTATTCCCTCAAATCCCGGAAGCAAATACAGAAGGAAGTAATTTTTTGATAGATTCTCAAAACTACCTTTGGATAACCCATTGGAGGAGAATTGTACGTATCAACATGAACAATCCGCAAGAAAAATATATCTATCAATACGGTGAAAAAGGATTGGGAAACTATTATGTGCAGAGCATGGCGGAAAGTCACGATGGTACCCTTTATTTCGGTACCTCCGGAAGCGGCATCTATCGGTTCGACGGAAAAAAAGAGCAATTTACAGCTTGCACAGATATTGATGCTGACTATTGCTACAATATGGATATCACCACCAAAGGTTATCTGGCAATCAGTAACGACCATGGTCTTCTCATTTATCATCCACAGACCAAGGAGAAGCAGCTAATTGATGTGGAGAGTTTGCACCTCTCTGCTATCAACGAAGGTTGCGGACTTCTGATTTGCCGTAACGGAGAAACCTTTGTAGGTGGTATAGAAGGTATGAGTTCGTTCATGAACTCCTCGTTGCAGAAAATAGCCCCCAATTACAACCTTTATTTTTCTTCTTTAGTAGTAAACAATCGGGTTATCTCCGTCGGAACGGACGATGGTATTCTGAAAAGTGCTTTACCCTTTGTCCGACAAATAGAATTGAACCACAAAGAGAATAACTTCTCCATCAGTTTTTCTTCGAACAATTACGTTAATAATACTGACAGAAAAATATATGAATACAAGTTGGAAGGATTCAGCAAAGAGTGGAGCAAAACCAACGGTAATACTGTGGTATTCACCAATATCCCCCCCGGAAAGTACAAACTGGTAATACGTGAACAACAACAGAGTCTACTCGACGAAATACATGCTATCGAACTCCCCATCCTTATTCATCATCCCTGGTGGAACACCTGGTGGATGTGGATTCTTTATCTCTGCACAATCACTGTCATTGGCTGGAATATTTTCAGTGAAGCACGTTCCAAGATGCAACTCCGCGCCTCACTGGCACAAGAAAAACTGGAAAAAGAGAAGAATGAAGAACTGATACAAGCCAAGTTGCAGTTCTTTGCCAATATCTCTCACGAGTTTCGTACACCGCTAACACTCATTATCGCACAAATTGAAGCACTGTTACAAGTCAATAGCCTCTCTCCTTTTCTGCGCAGTCGCCTGACAAAAATCTACAGAAACACATTCCAGTTCAAAGAGCTGATCTCAGAGCTACTGGATTTCCGGAAGATGGAACGTGGGAAACTGCATCTAAACGTTTGCCAAATGGACCTCATCCCCTACTTGAGACAAATTCATCAAGATTTCACAGACCAAGCGAACTTACAGAATATACAGTTCATATTCCATACAGAAACAGAAAACTTGTTGTGCTGGTTCGATGGACGACAATTGAGGAAAGTCCTCACCAATCTACTTTCCAATGCCTTTAAACATACGCCCGAAAAAGGAAAGATAGAATTGTCAATCACTGATAAAGAAGATTCTATTTATATTAAGGTGATAGACTCCGGCAAAGGTATTCCCCCAAAGGCCCTACCGTTCATCTTCGACCGCTTCTACCAGGCGGACGAAAACTTTTCTTCACCCGGTAGTGGTATCGGCCTGGCTCTTTCAAAGGGTATTGTAGAACTACACCACGGTCAAATCGAAGTGCAAAGTGCAATAGATTATGGAAGTATCTTCACAGTAATACTACCCAAAGAAAATCTCTTTAAAGATGACAACGATGTCACCTTCATAGAGGCAACAAAAGCGGAATCTGCAACAATACTCGCACCATTCACAGAAACGACAGAAACAGAAGAATGTGCAGAAACACCGGAACCTATTTCCATTGGAAGGACGGACAAGGACTGCGTACTCATTGTAGAGGATAACGAAGAACTGCTCCAACTGCTCACCGATCTACTCTCGCCACTCTACCGGATAGTTATTGCGATGAACGGCAAGGACGGACTACAAAAAGCAATGGAAGAACGTCCCGACCTTATACTAAGCGATGTCATGATGCCGAAAATGGACGGTATTGAGATGTGTTCCAAGATAAAAACCGACTTCGACCTCTGCCACACCCCCGTAGTACTGCTCACAGCCCTCACTTCGAACGACAAAAAGTTGGAAGGACTGCAATGCGGTGCCGACGAATACATTGGGAAACCTTTCAACAACAAAATGCTGCAAGCTCGCATTGCCAATATACTGCGTAACCGAAAACTGCTAAAACAGAAATTCAGCCAGAAAATGACAACTAGTGAATCTCCTGCTGAAATTGAGATACAAGCACTAGCGCTTAACCCTATTGATGCCAAGTTTCTGGAACAGTTAGAGGAAACGGTCAAAGCCCATCTCTCAGACTCAGAATTCGACGTCGGTGCCCTAGCCAAGGAAATGGCTTTAAGCCGTAGCGCATTCTACAATAAACTGAAAGCCTTGAGCTGTATGTCTCCTAACGAGTTCATTATGAATGCCCGCCTGAAATACGCAGCAGAACTGTTGAGAAATCATCCCGAGCTACAAATCACGGAAATAGCCTATCAGACAGGATTCAGTTCTCTACGTTACTTCCGGCATTGCTTCAAAGCCTGTTTCAATCAGTCACCACAAGAGTACAGAGGAAAGTGAAAAATCCCGTTCTGCTATTGTTGCTGAACGGGATTCACTCTTTGATACCCTGAGCC
>ENA-OZGA01000531-OZGA01000531.1-human-gut-metagenome-genome-assembly--contig:-NODE-531-length-15922-cov-11.812756_pt1 | contig 15922 bp, 17 predicted proteins | sample MGYA00245112_ERZ653649 | MGnify/ENA primary metagenome ERZ653649 (study PRJEB26926, sample SAMN06165071) | human gut metagenome | biome: ENVO:00009003; feature: ENVO:2100002; material: ENVO:00002003...
ATATTTGTAGAATGAGATTTATGAGCAAAAATCGAGTAAGGAATGATGAAGTCGTGTCTTGAATTAGGGAGACTGTAAAAATGGAATGCAAATTATTGTGGAAGTGGCGGCAAGCAGAGTCAGACAGTGCTACTAAATAATTTGAGGGAGAGTGGTCTTTATAGGTTTTCTAATAAATTGACTTTTAGGTATTAGCATAATTTTATTAAATTTGTATTTAATAAAAGAAAGGAAGTATGTCTTTTAGATCAGAAGAGGTTTTGATGAATAATATCTCAGAGTCCCAACTTAAGACTTTTTACATTGGATTTGATCTGGGAGTTTGTAGAACAACGGAATTTGCGGACATATTAATGGATGCGGTTGTAGACTTTGCATTTGGCTATCACACAGGAATTCTGAAAACCTATGATAGGAGGAAACTAATTGAAGCGGCTAAATCAATATATAAAATTGATTCATTCAATGATGTCAAATGGACCTATTTGGACAAAGACTCAGTAATTGATGATACCGACTTAAAGGCGGAGGATAAAATAAAAAAGAGAGGCGAGTTTGGAGAACTTATCCTCCATGTTCTCTTGCGAGATTATTTTAATTCAGTTCCTCTGGTGTCGAAAATATATTTTAAAGATACAGATGGGTTTACTGTGCATGGATTTGATTCGGTACATATAGGACCTGATCTTACAGATCACAAAGTTCCATCTCTTTATCTGGGTGAATCCAAAATTTACTACAGGAAGGATGGTACAGCAGGGAAGAGTGGCATAGCGGATTTGTTAGAGGATATTAAAACACACTTCAAATGTGATTTTTTAAAACGAGAGTTTGCACTACTTGCAAAAAAGAAATACTCTTTTCTACCTATCGAAGAATATCCTGATGAAAATACAAAAACACAGTATGAAACCTTTCTCAGCCAAAAGCAATATTGGTTTGACACTTTTCACAAAGTAAGTCAAGGCAGGTATAAATTGGAGGATATTCTTAAATCTGTCACTATACCAATCATTTGCACCTATCAATCACAAATATTTGAAAAATGCGCTCACGACATGCATCCTGATTTTTCAAAAGAATTTGAAACAGAAATAAGATTACTTGATGCTGAATTTAACAAATTAATAGGAGAAATAAAAACAGGAGAGCCGGTTGTCACTAATCTCAATGTTATATTAATCCTCTTTCCTATTCCATCTAAAAAAGAGCTAATTAAAGTATTACACCAGAAACTTTACAATCAGCAAAATGCATAATATCGAGACTATTATATCAATGCTTGAGGAATCTCAAGAAATTTCATTTGATGATAGCTTTAAGTATGCTCAAGTCTGTCATGCGCTTATAGATGAGCAAAATCCTGATGGTTACAAGTTGGCCATTAATGTTTTAAATAATTGGGGAAAGTTACATATATCTAGTAAGGATCTTTGGACTAATGTAATTGAAATAGCGGGATTCTATCCCTATCTACAAAAGGAGCATCTTAAACTTAACAATACCGCCGCCGAAATAAGAAAAGAGCTACATGGCTCAGAAAACATTCCGGACAAATACTTTCATGATGAACAAAAAAATTTATTAGATCTCCTACATTCAAATAAAAATGTTATAGTAAGCGCTCCTACAAGTTTTGGCAAGAGTTTATTGATAGAGGAAATTGTCGCGTCAAGACAATATAGGAATATCATAATCATTCAGCCAACACTTGCATTATTGGATGAAACTAGAAAAAAACTTTTAAAATATAATGATAATTATAAGTTAATAGTAAGGACTACACAAAAACCTTCAGAGGACAAAGGCAATATATTTTTATTTACAGCAGAACGAGTAAATGAATATACTCTTTTTGCCAATATAGATTTTCTTGTAATTGATGAATTTTATAAATTAAGCGGACAACGTGATGACGAAAGGTCATCCTCTCTGAACAATGCTTTCTATTATCTTTTACAAAAGTTCGCTCCGAAGTTCTATTTACTTGGGCCAAATATTGATGGCATTAGTGCTGGTTTTGCAGAAACTTACAATGCTATCTTTTACAGAAGTAACTATTCTCTAGTTGATTCACGTGAAATAAATATTTATCAAAAGTATTTGGGGAAATTTGGCATTAGTGGAGAGAGAAAAGAATTTAAAGAGAATATTCTTTTTGAGTTATTAGAAACCTTATCTGAAGAGCAAACTATTATCTATTGCTCGTCTCCAACAAGAGTAAGATTTCTTTCTAAAAAATTTGCTTCTTATCTAGAGGCTAAAGGTAAATCTGTCAGTTCCAATACATATCCTTTGACGGACTGGATTCGTGAGTTTATTTCAGATGATTGGTCTCTTTTGAATACGCTAAAATATGATATTGGCATTCATGACGGCGCTCTGCAAAAACACATAACTACTTCAATAATCAATTATTTCAATAATGGCGCCATCAAATACTTATTTTGCACTTCCACTATCATCGAAGGAGTGAATACGAGTGCCAAAAATATAGTCTATTTTGACGCAAAGAAAGGTTCCAATCAAGTAGACTATTTTGATTATTCAAACATTAAGGGGCGAGCAGGTAGAATGATGGTTCACTATATAGGGAAAATATATAATTTCAATCCTCCGCCAGAGAAATCCAATATCATTATTGATATTCCATTTTTCCAGCAAAATCCCATAAAAGACGAGGTGCTTATACAGTTAGATGATAGTGATATTCGAGACAAAAATACTAAACAGTATCAGTCTATTTTGCAAATCCCTACTAAAGAAAGAGAAGTCATAAAACGAAATGGATTAAGTGTTCATGGGCAAAAACAGATTATAGATATATTATGGGATCAAATATATTCTCAATATGACCTCATATATTGGAATAGTTATCCCAAATATGAGCAGCTCCGGTTTGTTTTAGGACTTGCATGGGATAAACTTAAAACGCCTGGTGAGAGTATTGCTCCTATGAGTAAAGAACAACTGATTAAAATAACTTTCGATTATGGCATCAATAAAAACATCTTTTACTTGGTAAATAATCAGTTTAATTACCGTAGAAAACTTGAGACAAATAAAGACAAATTAAGTACTGACTTACGAGATGAGGCAATCCAGTTTGTATTTCAAGCCATGAAACATTGGTTTCAATACAAGATTCCTAAATGGTTGTCTGTAATGAATGAATTGCAACGTTTTGTGTGTGCAGAAAAACGTATTAGAGCCGGCAATTATACTTATTATGCAAACTTAATAGAAAATGATTTTATTCGAGAAAATCTAGCAATTCTTCTTGAATATGGCGTGCCTTCTAGTGCCATTCGAAAACTAGAAAGCTATATTCCTGAGAATATTAATCAAGACGATATCTTAACCTATATAAAAACAAATCGCTTAAATAGTCACAAATGTCTTATCCAATATGAAAAAGATAAAATAACGGAGAATATATAATCTCCGTTATTTTATCTCTCGTTTCGCCCTACAACTATTTATTATTTATATATCCCATATTATCCTTTAGCTACATATTTTCTAACGATAATCCTTGCAATTCGATTTCATATTTGGCCAATTCTTTAACTGAATGAACTTTTGATTGAAGAATATCCATGTCTATCTTATTGGAATTGCGTTTGACTTCGGCAGCTATGGCCGTTTTGTCCAAATCATTTATGGCGATAACGTCGATCTCGTTTTCTCCCTTGTTATCCCAATAACTGCCGATATCGGTTATCCGTTTTTCTTCGGCGATTTTGGCCCGGAAGTATTTCTCCAGAATTAAGCCGCTGTATTGTTCGTAGCCCCGGTCGATAACTTCCCGCAGCATATCGTATTTCCCCATCTCTATCAACGATTGATTCGGGAAGATAAACCGAAACCAGAACCGAAGGTAATTGTCGTTCAAACTCCAGCGGTTTTTCCGGCTCTCCGACTTAGAAAACATGGGTCTGTTTTTGGTAATCAACGAATATTCCCGCTCCAGATTAGCCAGATAGGCCCCGGTATTTTTACCGATAACGGAGTCTATTTCGCTTTGCGTGTTTTTTCCGGAAGCAATCAGTTGGAGTATCGAAAAATAGGTTCCGTATTCTTTTCCGAATTCCGATACGAGGAGGTCTTTCCCTTCACCAATAAACGGTGAGTCGGGACTCGTAACCATATCCAGCATCTTGTTTTTCTTTGTAGCCCCCGCCTCCATTAACAAGGCTATGTACTTAGGAACTCCTCCCGTGAGCATATATAGGCAAAGCAGGTCTTCGGAAGTGTATTTAGGATTATAGTCGTTCAGGATTTCCTTGATGACTCTGACAGCAAAAGGCTGAAGCGTAATTTTGGATGTAAGACGACCGAACAGAGGCTCTTTCCGGTTCTCGAAAATTTTCATCATCATCGAATAGATGGAGCCGGAAGCAATGAAATTTATCTTCGCTCTACCTTTATACTGATCCCACAAATTCTGAATCTCACTGAATATGGACGAGTTTACATTAGCGAACTCTTGGAATTCGTCGATGATAAGCGTATAATGTTCTTTCGTGCCGAAAATCAATAATTGCTCGAATAAATCCCTAAATCGGGTAATAGTTCCAAAAATCTGTATACCCAATGCTTGTGCCGCATCCTTTTGGAATTGTTCGCATAGAAGCGGCTCACTGGTGCGAGATACGAACAAATAGAGATACTTCGTCCCCTTTACGGATTCCAGCAACAATGAGGTCTTCCCGATGCGACGACGGCCGACCATTACTGTAAAGCACGCACTTTGTTTAGATTGCTCCCAAGTGCGTCCGAGTATTTCTAATTCCTGTATTCTGTTATAAAACTTCATGCTGTTTTTTAATGCTCGTTAATTTAATAAACATTACAAATATAGAGCAAAAAATCGGTTTTATGCTATCTGCCTCCATTTTATTTAATAGCTATTAAGATAATTGGCATGACATATATTCTTGTATTTTCCAAATCTTCGTTACGGTATCTGCATCCGACACTGGACAAAACGAGCGGTCAATATGACATTGACGTATCAGAATAGGGGATGAAGGCGTAAATACGGTATTGTCAAAAGGATTTTTAAGGGTTCCGGCAATTTGGAAATATCAATTATCGTCCTGCATTTGTTCGACATATGGTCAAGTAGGATATGATCGGATATTAAAAAAATCGAGCGTTTTTCGCTTGATTTATTTGTAGTTAAATGTAAAAGTATTACCTTTGCAATACCGTTCTGAATAAGATTTTGAGGGTGCAAATGATTTGTGGACAGAATGTATCACAGGATATTCAACCCCGACGATTTTAAGTGGAATTTGTTAAAAATCAATATAGAACGGAAAACACGGTCAGATTCCCGTTTTCCGCTCCAAAGAGGTCGAAATGACCTCTTTTTTTGTTGCGCAAAGCGACGCAAACAGAAGCAAATAATCCTGTATATCAACGATATGCGGGATTATTTCGTTTTCCGGCCATAGCAAAGGAACGCACACGAAAGCAGGTCACTAAAGTGCTTAATCGTGGTACATGGGTACGAGTTGCGAAAATGTACCACGCGAATGGTGATAATGCGCTGAACGACATCGGTTTGCACCAAACATTCAGGGCTTTTCAATCGTAAGGATTGTTAAACTAAACTGAATTTTAAGCGATGGAAAGAAAACGATTTTGCGTGACCTTTTTTCTGCGCAGGGCACGAACCAACAAGGCGGGACTGGCCCCGATTCTCGCCCGCATTACCACGAACGGGGTGTCAAAAGAGGTGTATATCCAATGCTCCGTCCCCGCGGACAGATGGAACCAGTCGAAAGAGTGGGCTACGGGCCGGGACAAGCTGTGCCAGCAGGTGAACGCCTACCTGAACGAATACCGGGCGCGGATATTGGCGATAAGGCAGGAACTTATCAGTAAAGGGCGCGAGGGGAACTGCATCGAAATCAAAAACCTGCTGCTAAACCCCGCGGCACAATCCAAGCAATTCCTTTCGGAGTTCGGCCGGTACTGCGAGAAACGGCAGGGCGAGGTCGGGGTGCGGATTACCCAGCTTACGGCGAACAAATATCACCGCCTGTACCGCTATCTGAAAGAGTACACGACGGAACGCTACAAAAAGGACGACCTGCCGCTTACCGCCGTGGATTACGCCTATATCGACGGGCTGAATACCTTTATGCAAACGGCGCACAACTGCAAGAACAACGGCGCGGTCAATCTCTTGTGCTGCCTGAAAAACTTTATGCTGTACGCGCTCCGCAACGAGTGGATCGAGAAAAACCCGTTCCAGCACTATAAGATGAAGCCGGAACACAACAAGGATAAGGACCACCTGACAAAGGCCGAACTGGAAACCCTGATAAACAAACCGATGCCGAACGAACGGCTGGAGCGCATCCGGGATGTGTTCACATTCTGCTGCCTGACGGGACTTGCCTTTACGGATGCCGACCACCTGCGTCCGGAGCATATCGGCGCGGATGCCAACGGGACGCTGTGGATTCACAAACCGAGAGAGAAAACGGCCATAATGAGCCGAATCCCGTTACTGCCCTATACGATTGAATTGCTCCGCAAATACGAATCGGACAAAACCTGCCGGGAGCGGGGCCGGATGCTGCCGATACCGAGCAACAACAAGATGAACGCCTACCTCAAGGAGATAGCGACGATCTGCAATATCGACAAGACGCTGACGACGCACGTCGCCCGCCACACGTTCGCCTGCCTTGCCGTGGAGTACGGAATGCCGATAGACGTGCTGGCGAAGATTCTGGGACACTCCAATACGAATATGACGCGCCATTACGCGAAATTCTCCGAACAGCTTATCGGCCGTGAGATGCAGAAGATCGGCCAAGTGTTCGCCGCGGCAAACTGAACAACGGTAACAAAATAAGCGACCGGGCATCGGAGTTCTAAACTGCTCTGATGCCCGGTATTTATTTGATTAGTTTATTTCTTTGGTTCTTTTGGATAAGTCACACCTGCAAAAAACTCTTCCAATGAGATATTATAAAATTTGCAAAATGTTCTTATTGATCGTAATGACGGAAGATGTATCCCACCCTCGTAATGCGTGATGTGCAGGTGAGTATTTTCTATCAAAAACTCCTGCGTATGATTATGCTGTTCCCGAATGAATCGCATTCGTTGAGCAACCAAATTAACTAATATATCGTCCGTCTGTGCCAGTCCAATAATTTTTTAACAAAAAAATGACATATCTTGCATTTTTAGTCGGAGACTTTGCTCCGGTTTGATATTTTTATCTATATTTGCGAATAAACTATTTACACAATACAGAAATAGTGCTAACTTTGTCATAGCATTACGGCAAAGTGACATATCAATAGAGGTTAAGACAAACCTTTATGCTGATGGGAAAACATAGGAACTGTTGAAGTAAAACTTAAACAGGTTGGAACCAGTATAAAATTTGTCTGAAACCCAATGTCTTGCCTACGGCGTAAAGCCGTAGGCTGGCTTGGGCGTAAGGGCAACTTTTGGTTCCGGGCAATCCTATGGCCTTTCCATCAAAGTTGCACCTGCGCCCTTGCTTTTTTACACGGACCGGGTACTGGCACATTTTTAAGGCCCGGATTAATGCTACAACACCATTATATTAATTTGGATTGCACCTGCCCCCGAACCGGGAGCAGGCGGAATCGGTATGTTTCGGCGGCTCCGGCATGGAGCCGGACGCCGGGTCTTGCCGCGCAAAAAAGCAAATCCCGCCTTTCAGTCGCAGCTAATAAATCCTGCCTGCAAGGTTGGCCCTTTAAAATCTGGTCTTGTGCTCCTGCTCCGTATGGAAAGGGGACGCATGTTTGCGCGGCATCTACGGGGCGGGTTCTCCAGCCTGTGCCGGGGGCGGTCTCCGCATTGAATTCTTCATTAAGTGAAGTTGCGTCACTGTGTTCAACCGGAACCGCCCCCTTTTTTCAAAGCGATACCCCCGCATGCGAATCCGCAAAACGGCGCACGCATTGATGAACAAGGTAAAACTCCATGATGAACGAAAACGACCTCGATTCCGAAAAAGTTCTGCGGGCCATCGACCACTTTTACACGACGCAGGTTAGTATCTGCATCGCGGCATTGGGCCGAATGCGGTCCGCGGAGCTGGCCGACAAGAACATCATCCTGCGGGCCATTATGTGCGACATGCCCGACTGCGGCATCTGCGCCGACCCCACGGCCGAAGATTACGGCGTCGATTTTTGGGTTGACCGGGCGGAGTATGTCGATGATCTGTCATTCAACCTTTATGTCACGCAGGCCGAAGAGAACGTGCTGTGGAACATCGAGAAAAAAGGCCGGAAACCGGGACGTCTGGCGGTTCCGCAGCAGCGGATCACGGTGCGGACCGACGGGATAAGCAGGCCCCCGTATATTCCGCTTATCTACCTGACGGTATTAAGTTCCAAACTGATGGCGATGGCCATGTCGGACGTGCTGCCGGAGACGGATTTGTCCACCTATTACGACGAGCGGATGATGGCTGCCATGAGTGAGCACATGGCAGAAGCATTGGACCGGATCGTCGCAATGCAAAACGGGGAGGAGGATGCCGAAATGCCGGTAAGCTGAAACGCCGCGGTTGGGGTATGAAAAACTAACTACCGACAAGCCAACGTATTTGGAGGGTTCATAACTTACAAACTTTTTAGAGATTAAATAATATATAAATATTATATTTGTATTTAATGATTTAATCGACTATTAGGTGGTAAAATGAAAACTCGTCCTTTGTTGTCTATTGTAGCTTTACTTGTAGCTGTCTTGGCTTTGATCGTATCTATTTTCCGAATAATTCCCAATGTGGTAATAACAAATGACACCTACATTGGCACGATTGCTACATTTATGGGTATAACAACAACATTGATAGTCGGGTATCAAATTTATAATTCGATAGATTTCAAAGGTAAAGTCCGGCAAATCGAATTGTTGACAAAAGAGCTTAATTCTTTAAAGGACAAAGTTGAACGCTCTAATATTGAAAATCAGTTTCTAACAATGGAACTTCGTACGCAGTCTTTTTTTGATCGAGGCGTACGACGGTCGTTTAATCCGTCTTTGGCGAGTCTGCTTTTTGCATCGTCATTTAACGAATCGCTGAAATGTCTCATTTACGCAGGGGTATTGAATGACACCTCTCGATTTATTTTTTATATCCGGATTTGTAATTACTTGGTAAATAAGAAGGTAAATATACGCCTTGTAAAATCGAGCATTGACAAACAGATTATGGAGAATATCGCACAAATAAGGGCGAATAACAACGTATTGTATGTTTGCAATCGGTCAAAACTTGACCGTATAATAAAATTATATTTAAATAAGCCGTGTGTGTGACGTTGCTATTACTTGGTTAGTGTCCTTAAAGTAATAACCTCTGTTTTCGTTTTGGCTTACGTTTGTGCGAAAGATTTCGGCGCAGGGCTTCGAACTCCTCCTGCGACATGGGACCGTCCTCGGCGAGCTGTCCCAGCAGGTCGCCCGCGGCCCGGAACAGGCTTTCGCCGATGCCGCGGGGTGCAGGCTGCGCCGGGTGCGGCTGCGGGGATAATCCGCGCGGCTCCGTGCGGATCTTCTCCGTCTGCCGCGGAGGTGTCGGGACGGGCTTGGGCGGCTGTTCCGCTGCCGGAGCTGCGGGCGGCACGACATGCGGCCGTGCGGTCGCTTCGGGCCGTTGCGCTTCGGGTTTCTGCGGCGTCTGTTGGCGAAGCGTTGCCGGAGCCGGGGCCGTGAGTTTCGGCAGCAGCGATGCCCGGTCCGCACGAGGATTGTTGAACAACTCCTGAAAGACATTCGCCGAATAACTCTTACCCAGCCGGGAGCCGTTCAGCACGGTTTTCGTCCGGTGATCTACGAACGTCGCGCCCGTGATACGGCCTGCGGCGTTTTGCCGGAAAACGGCGTCGATGCCGTCGGCTTTCATCAGGCGCACGAACTCGTCTTGCGTCCGGGCGCGGTGCATGGCGCGGGCCACGGTTCCACGAATGGGACCCTTAATTTGCTCGGATTTGATGTCGGCGTCGTTTCTGGCGATCTGCTTTTGCAGGAACTTGTAGCCGCCTTTGGGGGTTAGGGCCGAGGATTTGATCGGTGTGCCGACCCACTTGCCCCGTTCGTCGGTGGCGGTGTAGACGATGCCGTTCCACCGCTTGCCGTCGGCTTCGCCCTTGCGTTCCTCCAGATCGACATTATAGAGGTTCAGCAGGGTTCGGAACTCGGTGATCGAGCCGAAATGGTATTGCTCGGCCAGAAGCCGCACGGCGGACTTCATTTGTTGTTTGAGGTTGTCGCGTCCGTACTCGACCCGGCGGGCCGTGTCGAACTCCCGCTGCTCCTCGCCTTTGACGGCGGGCCGCAAGCCGTACCTGCGTTCGATGGATTGCAACGCATCCACGGAACGGCGGCGTTCGAAATTATGGTCGAGTTTACGACCATATTCATCAATCCGCACCGATACGATATGTATATGCTCGCGGTCGATGTCGCGGTGCTTGAATACGTAATAGGGCTGATCCCCGAAGCCCATGCGCTCCATGTACTCGCGGGCAATCTCCGTAAGCTGGGCATCGGTCAGACAGTCGGTGATGGCTGGATTCAGCGATACGTGGAATACGGGATTTTTTGTGCGGCGATTTACGGCCAGATAGGGCGCGAAACTTTGCATTGCATCCGTGAGGTTGAAACGGTCGGGGCGCTCCATATCTATTACCCGATTGCATAGCAGCAGATCGGCTTCCCCGCAGTTCACCTTGTCGGCGTTGTATTTTAAAACGCCTGATAAATTGCTGCCGGAGGTTATTCGTGCGACCATTTGGATTTCAATTCACGGGTAAGGTCGATAACCTGCTGTTCAAGAGCGGTTAGTTCGCGTGTAGACTTTTCCAGCCGTGACAATAGAGCCACGGCCCGGCGGTCATTAAAATTAGTGTGGATAGCTTTGACGGTCTGGTTGTAATTGACCCCGACGGCCCAGATTTGCGCAAGAACGGAGGTTAGGCGGGCATAGTAATCCTGCGCGGTTTTGTCAATTTTGACAACGTGAAAGGTTCAGCCGAAAATACGACCGACGATGAATTTCGATTTGTTCGGTTCCCCGGCTTTAAGCATCATGTTTTCGAATTGCATCTGCTGTTGTTCGTCCAAACGGAACGTGTGGCGGTAAATCTTCCCTCCCGCCAATAGGGTTTCTTTCTTGGGCTTTGCCATGTTAAAAAAAAAATTTAAGGTTTATGCGACTTGGGAGCATAACCTACTCGGACTTCCGGTTTTAACTTTTCGTCGGACAAACCGCAGTTTGTCGGACAAAAGTACATCTTGCTATTTGCTCTACGCAAATAAAATCCGTCCCCACGGGACGAAAAGGAGTTGCCGCGGGCAACGACTTTCCATCCTAAAACCTATATACCGAATTGGTAATCCTCCCGCTGCAAAGGTAAGGACTTTTTCCCCTCCTGATACGGGCCAATTAGGGCGATCGAGGTAGATCGAGGGCGTAAAGGGTATCTTTTCGAGGATTTCACCCTTTTATTTGTGCCGGGATCGAATGGAATCGGGCGGCCCAAAAGCCCAAAGGCTCAAAAGCTCAAAAGCTCAAAGGCTCAAAAGCTCAAAAGCCCGAAGGTCCAAAGGCCCAAAGGCCCAAAGGCTCAAAACACTAAAACAATAAAAGACATGAACAAAGAACGGCGTAACAACGAAGCGATGAAGCGGCGCAACATTGAAGCATCGAAGCGATGCAACAACGAAGCGATGCAACATCACAACAAAGGAGCAATGACGCGGGGTCGGGCAAGATGCAAGAGCCGGAAAGACGCCGGGTTCTGTGAGACGCAGGGTCGGGCAAGACGTAAGAGCCGGAAAGATGCTGGGCTTTGTAAGACGCGGGGTCGGGTAAGATGCAAGAGCCGGAAAGATGTCGGGTTCTGTAAGACGCGGGGTCGGGTATAGGTAAGAGCCGAAAAGATGCCGGAGCGGGAAGATTCAGAAGCGGCTAAAACGTGAAACAAACAGAATTAACCAAAATAAAATTATGACAAAAAAACTATTTCTATTTCATTCGCCAACCAAAAAGGCGGTATTGGCAAATCGACCCTCACGATTCTGGCTGCTTCTTGGCTGCGTTGTCGGGGTATCTTTCAGCGGGTTTCACGCTTTAATTTGTACCGGGGTTCAGAACGAAAATCGGATGATTCTGCGACGCAACCGATTCGAGGATTCCGGTGTGGAGTCCGACGGGCCGCGGGGTCACGATGGAAAAGAAAAAACTAACAATCACCACTAATAGTTTAAATTATGGAATATCTCTTAATCGAAAAAAGGGCATGGCTGGAAATGCAGGCAGAAGCTAAACGGTTAAACGAACGAATGAAAAAAACGGAACAATATTTTTTTCCGGCAGGAGATTCGGGATGAATCGACAATGCCGCAGTCTGCCTGTGACTGAATATTTCCAAACGAACCCTGCAATACTACCGCAACAGCGGGATTTTGCCCTATACCACAATAAGGAACAAATGTTATTATAAACCCGAAGATGTGAAAGCGGTATTCGACCGAAACACGACCAAACAGAAGTAGCGATGGCAGAAGATCAGATTTTATGCGACAACAGCGTGATTACCCGCGACACGCCAGAATACAAAGAATTGATCGCAACGATGCGGAACACCGTACAGGTTGCCGACAAACTTGTGAAAGAGGTCCGGCCCTGCCTGCTTAACGAGCGGTATTTCACAACCGAGCAGGTGATGGACCTGTTCCATATCAGCCGACGGGCATTACAAAACTATCGGGATAAGGGGATAATACCCTTTTTCTCAATAGGTGGGAGTATTGTCTACCCTGAATCCAAAATCAAGGAAATGCTGGAAAAGAATTACTACAAACCAAATATCTAAAGTAGTATGAATTTGACTAACTTTATAACATAATTCAAAAACTATGAACGGCCCAGATTTCGAATATCCTATGGCGTTAGAGCCACATATTGAAATGGACGAACCCCATGCTCCCATTATTATATATTCTGGAGAATATTCATTACAGAGTGGAGAGAGAATAGTAAACTTAAATGGGACAATTCAATATAGTTGGTCACAACAATGTAGAATAATATTTGAAGGCACATGTTCATATCCGTTAGGGTTGGCAGAAAAAGGGGATATATATATCCACAATCATAAATGCGCCGAAGGATATATAACGAGACAATCTTTCAGTTCTAGCGAACCTGCTTCTCTTAGAGGTACTATTTCAGAATTAACATTCGGTGACAGTACTGAGATGTGCGATAAAGTTTGCTTCGCTTTAATAAATCTTGATAGTTTTTTTGGAGAAATACTACAAAGAGAAAACAAGTATACAAGGGATCGTCTAACCTTCAATAAGGGCGGTTATTCAATCATTATTGAAAACAGAGAAAATCTAAAAAATGTTGCTTCAAAATTTGGCAAGGTTCAAGGAGGTTATTATATCTCGCATTATTGTCAAATCACAAAACAATACGGTCAAATCAGTTTAAAAGAAGCAGATGAGATATTGACTGGATTTGCAATGTACTTTAGTTTTGTTTTTGGAAAGCGATATATGCCTTTCTTTATCTATGGCTATAAAGATAACAAAAGGATATGTGAATATCATTCAGCAGAAAGGCTACCTAGCGAAAAAGGGGCTTTTTGTTGGGTACCTACTTTCGGATTAGACGAAATAAAATTATTATGGAATAATTTTTACGATTTATGGCAACACGATAAAGACCATCGGGATATTCTGACAACTGCAATCCATTGGTATATCGAGGCAAACACGAATAGCGGAGCACTTGAAGGAGCGTATATAATGGCTTTTGCAGGTATTGAATTGATGTATAACGTATTGATCGGCAAGAAAATTAAAGGTTCTACTGAAAAGATCAACACTTTAACTCGCCTGCTAAATATAGACGCAACAATTAATGCAAAGGAATTATGCGATATGCGTAATGTCTTAGTTCATTATGGACAGCAAAATCGAGCAATTTATTCTGAAATAAGTAATCAAGAGAAGTTTAATCGGCTGACACGGGTTATTTATATTTTAGAGCTAAGTATAATGAAATATTTAGATTATCAAGGACACTATGTAAATCGACTTAACAATGAAAAGAGACAAGAAGTAGAGGTTGTCCCTTATCACAACTAAATACAATTGCTATTTTCTTTATTTGTGTTTTGCACGAAAAACTATATCTTTGTATCGTATTGAAACGCCTGAAGATAGGCGAGCAAACCAATGCTTTTCGCGCAAAGCCAAAGTATGGTACAATGATTTAGTTCTTTTGCAAAACAACTGATATACAGTGACTTCTATAAGCGGATGAAGCTCCGTTTTCCGCTCTCGTAAATGGTTGATAATCAGTCGATTATCAACCATTTTTCTTTTCCCGGAAAATACGGAAGACGGGCGGAATGTTTGCCATAACAAGCAAAACGGCGGTAATAGAATAAAACAAAACGGGCATCAGAGCAGTTAAGAACTCCGATGCCCGGTTATTTTATTGTGATGCTATTTTTTATTCTTTCGGCGGATATTTTATCGTTGCAAAAAACTCATCCAGCGTCATCTTATAAAACTTACAGAATATTGATAGTGTCTGCAAGGACGCAAAACGCTGTCCGGATTCATAATGAGAAATATCCAGTTGAGTATTGTGGCTTACATACTCTTGCGTATGATTATGCAATTCTCGGATTTCTTTCATCCGTTGAATAATCAATCCTATTAATATTTTATCTCTTCGTTTCAGGTGAATAAATTTTGAACAAAAAAATGTACGATCCCTATTTTTTAATTTGGCATAAATGCCGATATTACAATTATTCTTAATATGTTGATGAAACTTTAAATACAGAAATTACGCTAACTTTGCAATTGTATAATTCAGCATAGCTGACGGACAAGGCATCATCTTATAGGGATTTTCGGTCATTCAACATCCAATGAATCGAAAAATTCTTCAAATGAAATATTATAATATTTACAAAGATCGGAAAAAGTTCCCATTGTAATATTTGAATAACCTGACTCTATACGACCGATATGTATACCGATGTCACGATAAATTTCTATTTGTGACAACCCCTTAGCTTTTCGCAGTTCACTAAATCTCTTTGCGACTGCTTTCATTAATGTTTCGTTATGCCGCTGACTATCCATACCATATTTAGGGGGTCAAGGATTTTCTACTCCCTTGAAAAATTCTTTTATAGAAATGTTGTAATAATCACAAAGATCTGAAAGAGTGGTCAATGTAAGGTTATATTCACCACGCTCAATCATATCCATATCTATTCCCGTATGGATATAAACTTTCTGCTGAGACAGTCCTCTTGCTTCGCGTAACTTTACCAGCTTTTCACCGATAATGGCAAGCAATATGTCGTTACGCCTTTGTTTTTTCATAAAACAAAGGACCCGAATAATGACATATTCTTATTTCATGTATTTGTCATTGTCAAAAGATTGTTATATATTTGTAGCGAACTGAGTAAATACACAAAGCAGACCAATTCTAAACAAAGGAAATTATGTTATCTTTGCAGTCGTATAGCTCGGCATAGCCGACGGACATAACTATAAAGGGTAAACAACTCTTTATACCTAACGACAAACATAGGAACCTCTTTCGGGAGGGTTTGAATCAGGTATAATAGTTGTCAGTCCCAGTTATGTCCTGCTCATATTTGGGCAGGGCGTGGCTGGGGCGCAGGACAGCTTTCTGATTCGGGTTTCCTATGACCTGTCGTTAGGGGCTGATACCGCGCCCCCTTTTTTATGCCCTTGCGGGACGCGGATTCACACCAACGAAAACCGAAGAAAATGTCCCGTCGCATCCGATTCCGGAATTACCCGAAGGCCCAAAATCCCCATTATATTTTACTGC
>ENA-OZGA01000532-OZGA01000532.1-human-gut-metagenome-genome-assembly--contig:-NODE-532-length-15919-cov-5.017776_pt1 | contig 15919 bp, 10 predicted proteins | sample MGYA00245112_ERZ653649 | MGnify/ENA primary metagenome ERZ653649 (study PRJEB26926, sample SAMN06165071) | human gut metagenome | biome: ENVO:00009003; feature: ENVO:2100002; material: ENVO:00002003...
ATGCGATCGTCGGCAGCGTCAGATGTGTATAAGAGACAGCCAGTGGAGCATTTCTGGAGTCGTGCGCCTACGTCGACAATATCACCATTGGGCATGACTACTTTCATACCATAAATCTGATTGCGCGTCGTACCGTATTTCACGGCTTTATTGCCGCCGGCATTGGTTGCTACGTTACCACCAATCTGGCAACTATCAGCACTGCAGGGGTCACCGGCATATAATAGATTCCGCCGTTTACATTCTTCCTGAATAACACTTGTCCTGACACCGGTCTGGACGCGGGCAAACAAATTATCTTCATCAATTTCAAGGATTTTATTCATCCGTTCCAGTTCCATGACGATACCATGATATACGGGAATAGCCCCACAAGCAACGCCAGATCCAGCGGAACGTGGTGTAATAGGTACAACATATTTATTAGCCAATTTAACAACTTCCGACACTTCTTCTGTCGTAGCCGGGAAGACAACTACTTCTGGCACGTGGAACCAATATGAATTACCTTCCTCATCAGTCTGATAGGTCTGTAATTTTTCTTCATCAACAGTCAGTCCTTTTTCGCCTAATACACGTCTTAATTCTTCCAATAATTCCGGTGTTACTTTGTTAAACCGTGCCATACAAATCTCTCCTCTCTAAACACCATGTATACAATAATTAATGCTGTGATGACATGTCATTAACAGGTGCTTCTTCTGTCTTATTTCCCCACATAGATGCGACAAAAGAACAAAATACGGTTGTCCATACGACGCCAATAGCAGCAGGAATAGCCGATAAAGGATCAAAATATGTGATGCCCAGCGTGACGGCTAAAGCCGTATTCTGTACACCAACGACAAAAGTCATGGCCTTACGCTTAGGAACAGACATCCGCAAAATACGTGCCACACCATAACCAATAACCAGACCGATTCCCGTGTATAAGACCAATGTGAGGGCGGCAATGCCCGCTACATTCTGTAGTCGTTCTACGTTCAAGGCTACGATGACAGCAATGATGCATATAATAGCCAGCACCGTCGTTAAGGGAACAATTTTTAAGATAGTTCCCATTTGTTTTTCACAGAACTTGTGAATCAATAACCCCAATGCAATGGGGACAATCACGATCTTGATAATACTTAAAAATAGTCCTACTGCATCAATGGGTAAATATTTTCCTACGTAGCATAGCAACAAAGCTGGCATGACAAACGGTGCAAGTATAGTACTCAGACTGGAAATAGTAACTGCTAAAGCCTTATCGCCTTTTGCAAGAAATGTCATGACATTTGATGTAGTTCCCGTCGGCGCACAGCCTAATAATACGAGTCCGACAATCAACATTGGATCTAGATTGAATACTGTCCCAAGGCCTAGTCCTACAAGGGGCATAGCAATATCAAGAGTGACAATGCCAATGATGACATCCTTAGGGCGAGTAAAAACGAGCTTAAAATCATTAGGCGTCATAGATAATCCCATGCTCAACATAATGATTCCCAGACACCACGAAACAGATCCGCCATACGGTTTAAAAGGTTCTGGGAAAAAGAAAGCAAATAGCGCTGTCAAAATGACCCAGACCGTGACATACTTCGTTACAAATTTAATACATTTCTCAAAGCCAGCCATAAGTACACCTCCCTAACGTACAATATATTTACTAAAACGAATAATTACTATGAATTAATATTAACATTGGACGTATATCGCGTCAAAAAGAGGCCAAAATGGATGAATCCTCTCAAATATATTCCACTTTGGCCTCTTTCATGATTCGAAAATTAATTATTGATTCTGTTTTTTCTTATTTTCTAAATCAATTGTGCGCAAATTCATTTTTTCTTTATCTGTTGCAAAGCGCTTATAAAACTCCCGCCGAGCCGCAATCAGGTGACGATGCATAACAGCCTTCGCCATATCCGCATCATGTAATTTCAGAACGTTGCAAATCAGCACATGCTCTTTACCTACTACGTCGAAATATCCCTCAGGAGGATCGTAATTCAAATATCGTCGATACCGATATAGACGATACTTAATTTCATCGTACACAGTCTGAACAAGAGCGTGTTGCGACAAGTTGATGATAGAGCTATGGAATTTATATTCCAGTACCATAATTCGTTCATAGTTCTTGCGAATGAGAGATACATCCCCTACTCCGCAGATATCCCGCATTTCAAAAGCAATCTGGTACAGACGATCCAGTTCTTCCGTATTGGCCCGCAGCGCAACGCGTGATGCTGCATAAGGCTCGATGAGATCGGAAAATTCCCATAAATCACGATACTCTTCCACTGAAAAATCTACGACGCGATAGCCCGGATTTTTTACGACATATGAATCATAGTAGAGGCGGAGCAATGCACTTTTAACGGGTGATCGGCTCGTTCCCAACTGTTCGGCAATACTGCTTTCATTTAATCGTGTCCCTGGTTTCAGCTTAAAACTTATAATATCTTGAAGAATAATATCATACAGTATGTCGCTCAACGAAAGGAAAGGATTTTCTTGGCGCCTCTCTTCTATCTGACTCCGATTCACTCCGATTCACCTCGCTATTCTCATTTCACGAAAACGATTTTTCCTTTAGTATACTATATTTGCGCTGATTACTGCATAGAAAGAAACGAAAAATTCAGAATCAGTATAATCCTGTCTTTATTTTTTCGTTTTCTGCATACGCTTAATAGGCGTTGCAAAAAACGTAAGATGTAGAGCATCGATTTATAAAATAACGTTTCCACAAAATCGAAACATAAAAAGGTGCACTATCATGAGTTGTGGACTCATGATAGTGCACCTTTTAGTATTGAAAAGACAAGTATCTCCTACGTATATCAGTTCTGCGTAAAAAGAGTATTTTCTTCTTCAACATCATCGCCGTCAATTGCAATGGTGTCAAGAGCCGTGACTTTATCGTCACCTTCTAATTTTTGGATCTTCACGCCAGACGTAATCTTTCCTTTTTTGATGCCAATGCTTTCTACATTGGTACGAATGACGATGCCATTTCCTGTAATGAGCATGATTTCCTGATCATCACGAACGACTTCGACACCGACGATATCACCGGTCTTCGGCGTGATTTTAAAGTTCTTTACGCCTTTTCCGCCGCGAAGTTGTACTTTATAGGCTTCTACGTTATTGCGTTTTCCAAAGCCATCTTCGCTGACAGTGAGGACCTGGCATCCCGGCGTAAGGATATCGGCACCGATGACAATATCCCCCTTAGCTAAGTCGATACCCCGAACGCCACGGGTTGCACGACCCATAGGACGGACATCTTTTTCATTGAAGCAAATGGCCATGCCGAGCTTCGTTGCCAAGATGATATTCTGGTCTCCCTTCGTCAGGCGAACTTTAGCAAGGTGATCGCCTTCGACCAAGGAAATGGCAATGAGGCCATTGCGACGGACGTTCTTGAATTCATGAAGTTCCGTCTTTTTGACGCGGCCCTGTTCCGTTACCATGAAAAGGTTCATAGACGGGTCGACCTGGTCGACATCGATCCAGGCATTGACCTTTTCACCGTTCGACAAAGGCAGGATATTGATAGCTGCAATACCCTTGGAGTTACGGCTGTTGGCTTCTGGAATTTCATAGGCCTTCAAGCGATATACGCGGCCGAAATTAGTGAAGAAGAGTACCGTGTTGAGGGACGACGTATAGAGAAGATGATTGACGGCATCTTCATCTTTCGTACCCATGCCTTTTATGCCACGGCCGCCCTTGTTCTGCGTATGGTATACATTGGCATTGATACGTTTCATATAACCGCGGCGTGTCAGCGTCAGAACCATCCGTTCATCAGGAATCATATCTTCAATATCGATATCCGACGAATCAGGCACAATCTGCGTACGCCGTTCGTCACCAAATTTCTTCTTTGCATCAAGTAATTCTGTCTTAACGATACCCATGATTTTTTGTGTATCCGAAAGAACGTCCTTCAAATACGCAATGCGGTCTTCCAGATCTTTGTATTCCTGTTCAATCTTTTCGCGTTCCAAACCGGTGAGGCGGCGCAGACGCATATCGAGGATTGCAACGGACTGCTTTTCGCTCAAACCAAACTTACTCATGAGAGAGGTCTTGGCAATTTCATCGGTTGCCGATTCACGAATCGTCTTGATGACTTCATCGATATGGTCTAAGGCAATGAGCAAGCCTTCCAAGATGTGAGCACGGGCCAGCGCTTTTTCGAGTTCAAAGCGGCATCGTCTCGTAATGACATCTTGCTGATGACCTAAGTAGTACTGTAATACTTCTTTAAGAGTCAGGACGCGAGGATGTCCATCGACGAGAGCCAGCATGATAACGCCGAACGTTTCCTGTAGCTGCGTATGCTTGTATAGCTTGTTCAGAACAATATCAGGATTGACATCGGCCCGTAATTCGATTACGATACGCATCCCCTTGCGGTCTGATTCATCTCGCAGCGCCGTGATACCATCGATTTCCTTATTTCGGGAAAGGTCGGCAATAGACTCGATGACGCGGGCTTTGTTGACCTGATACGGAATTTCCGTCACAACAATACGATGCTTCCCTTTGTTCATGTTTTCGATGGTAGCACAGGAACGCATCCGGATGCTGCCACGACCTGTCGAGTACGCTTTGATGATGCCATCGCGGCCCATGATTTTAGCTCCTGTCGGGAAATCAGGACCTTGGATTTTCGTCATCAATTCATCGAGACTGGCTTCGGGATTATCGATAAGCATGACACAACCATCGATAACTTCCCCTAAATTATGGGGAGGGATATTCGTTGCCATGCCTACGGCAATACCTGCAGAACCATTGACGAGAAGATTTGGAATTTTCGACGGCAGAACAGTCGGTTCCTGAAGGGAGCCATCGTAGTTGGGCATGAAATCGACGGTATCCTTGTCGATATCTTCCAACATTTCGCCGGTAATCTTGGCCATACGTACTTCGGTATAACGCATAGCAGCAGCTGAATCACCATCAACGGAACCAAAGTTACCGTGGCCATCCACTAACGGATAGCGTGTCGAAAAGTCTTGTGCCAGGCGGACTGTTGCATCGTATACAGAGCTATCGCCATGGGGATGATATTTACCTAAAACTTCCCCGACGATACGCGCTGATTTCTTATACGGCTTATTCGGCGTCATACCCGCTTCATGCATAGCATACAGGATACGACGATGAACCGGTTTCAAGCCATCACGGACGTCTGGCAAGGCACGAGTAATGATAACACTCATGGCATAGTCGATATAGGACGTCTGCATTTCGCTTTCCAGACAAACCGGCATTATTCTATCCATATTTTGTTCGTCCACAATGTCACCTCAAATATACAAAATTATATAGTACAGCAAGGATTATGGTGTGCCGTCTATTGAAAAAATTTACCAACTCTAAAATAGGACACTGTTATTATTATAGCAAAAAAAAGATAAAAAAGCGAATATAACCGAGTCCAGGACAGTGTCAAGAAGTTGTGGCATTTTTTAATAAGAAGAAAGACCTTGCGATATGCATTACATCATATGGTGGTATCCACTGTTTTCTATCATACGCATCCATCCGCCCGTTACTGTTGATTCACAGCCGGGCATATGGCTTGCTGTTTCTGAATCGTACGTACAATACGGTAATTTTCGACAAATACATTCTTTCTGCAATACGTCTTACTTAACTTCCGACTTCATTGCCTGAGGGGATACACCGTGAACTTAAACGGTCCGATAAGACATGGCTCACATGTCCTTCCATACTACTTGCAGCATCTGGTCAGGTCAAGGCTTCATGGATACCATCCCAGTTCCTTATGAGAACGGATAGACGTATGAATAGCAGCATCCGATTCTTTCAGAAGTGTTTCCATCATAGATACCCCAAGTGCATTTAATACCTGTTCCAACCTCTAGCTTACTTGAGGCAACGATGATTCATGTGACAATATTTTCAGAAGCATTTCTAGGCATGAGAAGGACTCCTTTTGTATTGTGATGTTTCTAACTATATTATACAACAAGGAGTTCCTTCTCTTTTTGTTTTTCTTTCATGCATTAAAATTTTCCCACAATTATTTTACACTAACATTCCGCTTTCAAAGTATATATGGTCGATACAGGCCTTTTCGTCCGCATGTTAGAAGATGTATACATGGGATTCCTGCTCAGATAAACGTGTATCCCTCATTAAAGATTCAATATAAGCCATATCTACATACATATTCCAACGTTACCGATGAGAAAAGCCCCTATGACATGGAATAACCCACGTCATAAGGGCCTTATTTCGTGTGCCTTATTTTTTATTGCTCTTACGCCAAATCTTCATGTCTTCAGCAGCTTTAATCAATTCGTCGCGGAAATCAGGATGCGCCAGGCTAATGAGTGCTTCTGCCCGTTCCCATGTAGATAAGCCCATGAGGTTTACCATGCCGTATTCCGTTGCAATGTAATTCGTTTGAGAACGCGGATCTGTAACGGTCGTGCCTTCCATAAGGGTCGGCCGAATGTTAGACGTTACGTTTCCGGTCTTTTTATTCGTATGGGTAGAGTGCATCGCAATGATGGATTTACCACCATTCGACCGAAATGCGCCATCTGTAAAGTCGAGTTGTCCACCACTGCCACTAATCTGGGTAACGCCTGATGATTCCGCTGATACTTGTCCAAAGAGGTCTACTTCAATACAGCTATTGATAGAAATGAATTTATCAATCTGTCCAATTACGGCCGGATCGTTGACAAAGTCGATTGGATAAATGGCCATACCAGAATTATTATCGATCCAATCATATAATTCCTGTGATCCAAAACAGAAAGAGAATACACCTTTGTCAGGCAGCAAGTTCTTTGCTTTATTCGTCAGACGGCCTTCTTTTGCCATCAAGTAAAACGCATCGACGAGCATTTCCGTATGGACACCAAGATCCTTCAAGTCCGATTGGGCTATCATAGCACCAACGCTATTAGGAAGTCCGCCAATACCAAGCTGTAAGGTAGCGCCATCAGGCACTGCGGATACGATGTATTCCGCAATTTTCGTATCGATTTCATCGCCTGTTACAAAGGGAATCGTCGGCAATTTCTGATTGCGGCCTTCAACGATGAAATCAACGTCCGTAACATGAATGGCTTCACCGCGTCCACCGAGACAGCGGGGCATGTTTTCGTTTATTTCAACAATAACCTTTTTAGCTTTTTTTACAATCGATTCCGTCTGCGCTGCACAGAGACCAAAATTAAAGTAGCCATCTTTATCCATCGGCGCGACCGTAATCATAGCGACGTCTACGTCGATAAGGTCGCGATAAATCAACGGCTGATTCCGGAAGCACATGGGAATGAAATTCATACGACCCTGTGCTGCCATCTTACGGTCATAGCCGCTCATATGCCAGTTCATGACGGTAAAAGTTTCACGGTTCGGATCATCTTCTACGACATGGCGCGGATAAATGGACATGGTTTCCCGTACCTTAATATCTTTTAGTTCATCCTTGCGTGCAGCCAATGCTTCGTCAAGAACAACAGGCTGGGATGTCGTCATCCCATAATCAATCCAATCGCCATCTTTAACGATTTTTACAGCCTCTTCAGGAGTCGTTAATTTTTGACGATATACATCACTCCATTGTGACATAGTACTTCATCCACCTTTCTGCAGTATACACTATTCGTTATGTTTCATCCTATAAAGCAGTTTTACTTACTATTTATTTTATATTGTTTAAACGTTGTACGCAATACAGCATGCATAAACGATATGATTGTGTTGTGATAATTGCATTTTAAGCAACGAAAATGCCAGACCAGGTCACAGAGACCCGATCTGGCATACAGAGTCTAAATCAAGATATTTCTCTTCTTTGCGTCAAACGTAAGTTGTTCCCGGAATTTTGGATGGGCAATGGCAATAAGAGCCTTTGTCCTCTGGGACAGTGTTTTACCGCGGAGCTTGGCGATACCGTATTCTGTCACGATATAATCAACGTCGTTCTTACTCGTCGTCACGATGGCACCAGGCGTCAATGTCGGCACGATTTTACTGATTTCTCCACCTTTGGCAGTCGACGGGAAGGCTATAAAGCTCTTTCCACCTTTGGACATGATGGCGCCCCGAACATAATCCACTTGACCACCTGTACCAGAAATGTGGCGTGTTCCGGCCGATTCAGAACAAACTTGTCCGAAGAAATCAACTTCGATAGCCGCATTGACAGACATGAAATTCGGGTGCTGAGCAATGACAGCGGGATCGTTGACATAATTAACGGGAAGCATGAGGAATGATGGGTTATCATCGATAAAATCATAAATCCGCTGGGAACCAAATGTCAGGGTAGCAACGGTTTTACCGCGATGGATTGGCTTTTCCATATTGGTAACGGCGCCGCACTGGATGAGTTCTACCATGCTATCGGTAAAGAGTTCTGTATGGATGCCGAGATCATGCTTTTCCTTCAAAGCCAGACCAACGGCTTCAGGTACGGCACCAATGCCGAGCTGGAGCGTAGCGCCATTCGGTATTTCTTCTGCAATGAGACTACCAATGGTACGGCTGACGTCATCGATCTTAACAGGCGGCATGATGGGTAATGGCGTAGACGTTTCACAGAGTCCATCGACCTGGGAAATGTGAATGAGCGGCGCCGTCAAGGCCCGTGGCATCTGATCATTGACTTCCAGGAAAATATGCTTTGCCTTGGAAATCATGGCTTCACTACAGGAACCGCTGAGGCTGACACTAAAATAGCCGTGCTTATCCATTGGCGATACCTGCGCAAAGTATGCATCAATATCAATGTATTGTGTAAAAAGCTCTGGTGCATCGCGATAGTAACAAGGCATGACGTCGGCGCGGCCTTCATTAACGGCCTTGCGCAATCCGCCGCCAGAAAACCACGTCACCGTGTGAAGATTCGTCTGTACATCTGGTGATAACGTCCCAAGGGGAACGATATCCAAAAGGGTATGACACGTCACATCATGAGCCTCACCTGCTGCAGCCCGATGCGCCAACGCGGCATCCAATACAGGCGGTGTTGCGCCAGAAATATCGGCACAACAAGACCAGCCCGGCTGTACGAGCGATACCACTTCTTCTGGCGTCATTTTCTTCTTTTCATATACTGATACAAAATCCATAATAGTACTACCCCTTTCCTCTTATGCAGTATAGTGGATACGATGATTAAACGTTATATTTATTATAACAAAAAATCCAGAAAAGCCCAACAGCTGAGTCGGTAACGTCGACGCTGTCGACGGGCTGAAGCGCTTCGCTCGGTTTACGCTCTGACGCAGCCCATTACAGCGAGCCGGAGCATCCCGACGTCGAGCCCGTCCAGAAAAAACAAAAAGGAAAGATACATGCACTGAAGATCAGGTCCGTGCATAAAAATCCCCCACCACACGGTTGTGCAGTGGGGGAAACGTGAAGGAGGGATTACTCTTCTTTATCGGCTTGTGCTGCCGCAATAATTTCATCCATATTCTTCTTCGGCACTTCTTCATATCCATTAAAGGTCATGCTGAATACGCCTTTACCTTGTGTCATAGAGCGAAGTACTGTGACATAGCCGCTCATTTCGGCCATAGGTACTTGTGCTTTTACGACGATGAGACCTTTATGTGTCGGATGGGGATCCATGCCAAGGATACGGCCGCGACGACCGCTGAAATCGCCCATGACATCGCCCATATATTCTTCTGGAATCGTGACATCTACATTATAGATTGGTTCCAGAATAGTCGGCTGTGCTTCTGGCACGCCCTTTTTCAAAGCAAGCGCCGCCGCCACTTTAAAGGCCATTTCCGACGAATCTACAGGATGGTAGGACCCGTCTTCCAACGTTACTTTGACGTGAATCATAGGATATCCTGCAATGAGGCCCTTATCAAGAGTTTCTTTTGCACCCTTTTCAACAGCCGGAATGTATTGACGTGGTACGGCACCACCAAAAATGGAATCGACAAATTCAAAATCTTCACCTGTCGTCAACGGTTCGATTTTAAGCTTAACGTGGCCATACTGACCGTGTCCACCGCTCTGTTTCTTATGTTTGCCTTCCATTTCGGCAACGCCCTTGATGGTTTCGCGATACGGAATATATACAGGTTGAAGGACCGCTTTTACGCCGTATTTCCGTTCCATTTTCGTCATGATGTGATCGAGATGGACATCGCCCATGCAACGAACGAGGATCTGCTTGCCTTCGACGCTTTTTTCTACCTGGCACGTCGGGTCTTCTTCGCTAATGCGGAGAAGTGCGTTCATGAGTTTTTCTTCTTCGCCTTTCTTTTCCGGAACCATCGCTACCGTATGAAGCGGATTCGGGAATCGGATAGGATCATAGACGACGGTAAAGGATGGATTGGCAAAGGTATCCCCTGTTCTGGCTGCTACCAATTTAGGAATGACTACGATGTCGCCGGCAATGGCTTTTTCAACAGGAACTTGTTCCTTACCGACAAGGGTATACAGTTTGGTCGGTTTTTCTTCTTTATCTTGTGTCGCATCGTAAAGGCGGTCGCCTTCCTTCAATTCGCCAGAGAAAATGCGGACATAGCTCAACTTACCTGCAAAAGGATCGATGAGTGTCTTAAAGACAAATCCCGTAAAAGGCTTGTTCGGATGGACCATAACGGGTTCTCCCGACTTTTTATCCGTACCCATCATGACCTTCTGCGATGCATCAGGCATGTAGGAAATAAGTCGGCGCAAGAGTTCTGTCGTACCAATGTGCTGGGTGGCACTGCCGCACATGACAGGGCAAACTCGGCCTGTCAACATACCTTCGCGCAAGCCCAGGCGGAGCTCATCAATAGTCAGTTCTTCACCTTCAAGGTATTTTTCAAGGAGTTCATCATTGCCTTCTGCAGCGGCTTCCATGCACATTTCACGTACTTCCCGGGCTTTCGGCATGTATTCTGCAGGCACCTTGATTTCTTCTACTTTTCCGTTTTTCCATTCCCAGGCGATCATCTTGCACACATCAATGATACCGCGGAAATCCTTGCCTTCACCGATAGGAATCTGTAAGGGCATAATGGATTTACCAAAAACAGCCCGCATCTTTTCCAGGCATCCGAAGAAATCGGCATTTTCCGTATCCATCTTATTGACATAAATCATGCGCGGAAGCTGCAATTCAACACCGTATTCCCACGCTCTTTCCGTATCCATTTCGACACCGGCATCAGCTGAAACGACCATGAGTATGCCATCAGCGGCGCGGAGGGCTGCCCGAACTTCACCGCAGAATTCTGAATACCCCGGTGTATCGATAAAGTTCAGCTTATATCCTTCCCATTCACAAGGAGCTATGCCGAGCTTAATCGTGACGTTTCGTTTGATTTCTTCCGGTTCAAAATCCATAATATGTTTATTGTCCTTGCCCACACCGACGGCATCAACAGCCCCGCTGGCAAGCAACAGTGATTCTACGACGGCTGTTTTGCCGGCTCCGTCATGAGATAAAACAGCTACGTTGCGAATCTTGTCACTAGCATATTCTTTCATAAGTAAATCGCCTCCTATTATTCACGTTGTTATATATATTCGTGATAAAGAGGCGATTTCCTTTTTTATTTATGATTTTTTTCAAATCCAATTATGCGGATTACGCAGGCGTTCCGGAAAATTTGTGTTTGCCATCCTGCTGTGACGTTGCCAACGCTTCCAGGACCGTCGACGCCATCATTTCCATTCCCATGGCAATAGCTTTTTCATCGACGGCAAAATGGCTGTTATGTAACGGATATACCGGTTCTCCTTCCGGTGTCGCTCCGAGCCAGAAAAAACCGCCGCCATACGCATCGAGGAGACCGGAAAAATCTTCCGCTGTCATAGCCGGCTCTGTCACATCAGCAAGCGCCTCTTTTCCGAAGCGTTCCATCACGATTTTTTTCATGAAAGCTGCCTGTTCCGGCGTATTCCGTACGGCACTGTAGCCGCGCTGGTAAGCGAGACTGCTCTTCGTGTCAAACATGGCATCAAGTCCGTCCAGGATATGGCACAGATTAGCTTCAATACTGTTTTGTGCTTCTTTGTCATACGTCCGGCATGTGCCTTCGATGACGACTTCATCTGATACAATGTTGTATCGGGTGCCGCCGTTTATTTTTCCGAAAGTCAGGACCGCCGGATACAGCGGATTGATGCGTCGGCTAATCAACGTCTGAACAGCTGTAATGAACTGACCGGCAGCAACGATAGCGTCGACGCCGCGCTGTGGCATGGCAGCATGGCTAGAACGGCCGCGGATTGTTACGGTGACACGATCCGATGCAGCCATCATGGGCCCTGGAAGAATACCAATTTTACCAGTACGAATCGTCGGCCATACGTGCAGAGCGTAAATGCCATCGATACCGTCGAGGACACCTGATTTTACAATGGCTTTAGCGCCGCCATTAGGAGAATGTTCTTCGCCGGGCTGACCCAGGAATACTACAGTACCGGCAAATTCATTCTGTAGTGCCGTCAGTACCTTCGCCGTGCCAACGAGAATGGCCATGTGACCATCGTGGCCACAGGCATGCATGACACCTGGCGTTTCCGATGCAAAAGGAAGTCCCGTTTCCTCCTGTATCTGGAGCGCATCCATATCAGCCCGGATAGCGATGGTCTTTCCTTCTCCCTTTCCGCCGTGAAGCGTTGCCAGTACGGAAGGAATCCCGCCTATGTCAGTCTGTACCTCTAACCCTAACGACTTAAATTCACGTACGAGCAGTGCCTGTGTCGCCGTTTCATCATATGATAATTCCGGATGTGCATGAATCTGACGCCGTACATCAATGGCATCACATATATAAGCGCTGACTGCATGTTGTATACTATCCCCCATGATAAAGTCCCCTCTTTAATTTTGACTAAAACATACGTATAATGAAGGAGAAACCTTCCACCTTTTCCAAAAGGTGATTAATTATACCATAAGGAGGAATAAAAATGAAGTCTTTTGATACAAAAAAAAGCGTTTGGGCACGTTTTACAGATACGCAACGCGCTGCTATGGAAGCATATAGCGCACAGTATCGAGCCTTTTTGGATACGGCTCGGACAGAACGGCTAGCTAACAAAGAAATCATCCGCCAGGCGACGGCCCACGGATTCCGTCCCCTTTCAGACTATACGTCCTTGAAAGCTGGCGATAAAGTCTATTGGGACCAGAAAGGAAAATCTGTCGTCCTCGCCGTCATCGGTACTGAACCGATTGAAAAGGGACTCAAAATCGTCGGCTCCCATATCGATTGCCCTCGTCTCGACCTAAAGGCCATGCCTGTCGTCGAAAAGAACAACATCGTATACTTCAAGACCCATTATTACGGCGGCCTCTTGAAATACCAGTGGGTTTGCATGCCCTTGAGCCTCATTGGCGTCGTCTATACGGCAGATGGCAGCTGCATTGATGTCTCCATCGGTGAAGATCCCGACGATCCCGTACTCTTCATCAATGATTTGTTGCCGCACTTAGGCAAAAATCAGGCTGAAAAGAAATTGTCCGATGCCATCGAAGGCGAAATGCTCATGCCTCTCGTCGGCACGAACAGTGAAGAAGAAACGACGAAACCGGCCATCTTGAAAGTACTCCACGACAAATATGGTATTGAAGAAGAAGATTTTGCCAGCGCCGAATTAGAAATCATTCCGGCCCAGAAAAGTCGTGACGTCGGCTTAGACCGCTCCATGATCATGAGCCATGGCCATGATGATCGCGTCTGCTCCTACGGAAACTTAGCAGCCATCCTCGACGCAGCCCCTGGTGCTAAGACACAGGCTGCCCTCTTTGCCGATAAGGAAGAAATCGGTTCTGTCGGCAATACAGGCGTCCATTCGTCGTATTTCCTCGACTTCATCGCCGAACTCCTGGCATTACAAGGCCATGTGGAAGAAATCTGGCTTCGTCGTGCTATGCGCCACAGTGAAGTCCTTTCTGCCGACGTCTGCGCTGCTTTCGATCCCGTCTTCCCTGACGCCTATGAAGAACACAATAGCGCCAAGTTAGGCTATGGCATTTGTTTGTGTAAATATACAGGTGCCCGTGGCAAATCCGGCAGTAACGATGCCAACGCCGAATTTTTGTCTAACGTACGCCGTATCTTCAACGAAAACGATGTGCCCTGGCAGGTTGGCGAACTCGGCAAAGTCGATCAGGGCGGCGGCGGCACCATTGCCTATATCATGGCAAACTGGGGCTGTGATGTCGTCGACTGTGGCGTCGCCATGCACAGCATGCACGCGCCATTAGAAATCGTCGCCAAAGCCGATGCCTATAGTGGCTATCTGGCATATAAAGCCTTTTTTGAAAGCAAATAGTCCCTCAAACTGCCCCTTTTTGACTCCCTTCTTTGATATGGTATAATAAAAGGGAATCATCGGAGGGCTTTATACCGTATTGTAGTAAGCTAGATAAGATGTGATGTCAAAGAAAATCTGGAGAACTCTTTCATGCGTACATGTCAGAGTTGATTAAGGATTTTCGGCGACATCCACCTTATCTTTTTTTATATCTATCGTGAGGTGACATATGACTAGACATGATATGCGTTGGCGTATATACGCAGCAAAAACATTTTATTTTCTCAGTGGTTTTTCCTTCATGACCTGGGCGTCCCTTATTCCTTTCTTGAAACATACCTTCCAGATCCCTGACGATCATCTCGGTATTCTCCTGTTGACGTTAGGCATAGGTGCCTTGTTGATGATGGTCTTTGCCGGCACATTAGCCGCCCGTTTCGGCTGCCGTCGTTCTATGGCCGCTTCGGGTATCGCCATTTCCTCGTGTATCATTGCCTTGTCTTATATGCCTTACTTTTATGGTGCCATTGCCATCGTCCTTTCCTTAGGCGCGTCCCTGGGACTTCTCGACGTCGTCATCAACATCAACGGCATCAAAATAGAACGGACATTGCGTACCCGCATCATGTCAGGCCTACAGGCATTATGGTCACTTGGTAGCTTCATGGGCGCCTTCTATTTTGCCACGCTTCTCCATCTAGGGCTCTCCTGGTATATCGTAGCCACGTCAAGTGCCCTTATCATATTAGTCCTTACGTTGTTCTTTGCACCCCATCTCGATGGAACGACATCACCAGAACAAGCCCATTCCACACTATTTATGCCAAAAGGGGAAATCATCGTCATCGGCATCATTTGTGCCATTTACTTTCTCATCGAAGGTTCCATCGACGATTGGAGCGGTATTTTCCTAACTAGCGAAAAAGGCCTTGATATTTCGCATTCCGGCATTGGTATCACTCTCTTTTCTGCGGCAATTTTTCTATCGCGCCTGCCGGGAGACACGATTGTAAACCGCTTTGGCGCCAAAACTGTCTTGTGTACTACCCTTCCCATTGCCATGGCGGGATTTCTCATGCTCCTCCTGGCAAATCCCGGCCTCTTGTTGTATGTATCGTTCATCCTCATCGGTGTCGGCTGTGCCAATACGATTCCCATATTCTTTTCCTTGTTAGGAAAGCAGCGCATCATGCCTGTCAACGAAGCCGTATCAGCCGTCAGTGCCATTGGCTATGCCGGCATCCTGCTAGGTCCTGCAATTCTGGGTTTCCTTGGTCGGGCCTATTCCTTATATATATCCTATAGCTTCGTAACGTTCCTGCTCCTTTGTGTTGCCATCATAGCTATCAAGATGATCACATATTATACAGAATCGTAAAAAGAGGTCTGGCGAAGTTTTTTGTCAGACCTCTTTCCTCTTGTAAGTACAGGACAGGAAGGGTATACTTTACATATATAAGAAACCAATCTGTATAAAGAAAGGATCCTCGTATGATATACGAAAATGAAATTCATCCGCATGTCCTCATCCCTAAGGTCAGTCCTGCGGGCGCGGAAACAGATATTGGTGATGCACAATATCCCTGTCTCTTATACACATCTCCGAGCCCACGAGACTCCTGAGCATCTC
>ENA-OZGA01000535-OZGA01000535.1-human-gut-metagenome-genome-assembly--contig:-NODE-535-length-15773-cov-4.385418_pt1 | contig 15773 bp, 13 predicted proteins | sample MGYA00245112_ERZ653649 | MGnify/ENA primary metagenome ERZ653649 (study PRJEB26926, sample SAMN06165071) | human gut metagenome | biome: ENVO:00009003; feature: ENVO:2100002; material: ENVO:00002003...
GTCCTTATGACGGACAGGGTTCTGCAGGTTTGCGACGAAGAAGCCATGACGGCTAAAATCCGTGAAGGCGCGGCAACCCTTGCGAAACGTATTAATGGATAGAACGATACATATATCAGATTGGAGAGATGATTATGAGCGACAGAATGTATTCCATCCCTTTTCAAGAGTTAATGGAATGGATGTTAGGTGAACGGAAGGCGCAGACTGTATTTGGTGTCCATCACCTGTACAAGGCGGATCCTTCCCGGGGATATAGCTTGTTCGGAAAATCCATGGAAACGCCTTTCGGACCGGCTGCCGGTCCCCATACGCAGCTAGCTCAAAATATTGCAGCAGCTTATGCAGCAGGTGCTCGGTTCTTTGAATTGAAGACTGTACAACAGCTGGATGGAGAGAATCTCGTCGTGGAAAAGCCTTGCATCAAGGCCGACGATGAATGTTATAACGTCGAATGGTCGACGGAACTGACCGTCGAAAAGGCACTGGAAGAATATGTAAAAGCTTGGTTCCTCTGCCATGTCCTGGCCATTGAATACGGATTAGGCGGCCCTGATGGGTTCCAGTTCAACATGTCCTGTGGCTATGATTTGGAAGGCATCAAGACGCCGAAAATCGATGGGTTCATCAATGCCCTCAAAGATGTGTCGGATACGGACATCTTCCAGACTTGTAAGAAATGGCTCATCGAACATGCCGACGCCTTTACGACACTCACGAAAGAACAGATTGAAGCTATTCCTAGTGAAATCTGCAATTCCATTACCTTATCGACTATGCATGGCTGCCCGCCTGAAGAAATCGAACGCATTGCCAGCCATTTGATTGATGAAAAAGGCCTTAATACGTATGTCAAATGCAACCCGACTCTTTTAGGATATGAGTTTGCCCGCAAAGCCGTAGACGATATGGGCTATACCCACCTCGCATTTGGCGACGCCCATTTTAAGGACGATTTGCAGTTCGGCGATGCCGTTCCCATGATCAAACGCCTGCAGGAACGGGCTGCTGCAAAAGGACTCCTTTTCGGCGTCAAGCTGACGAATACGTTCCCCGTCGATATTACGCGCCAGGAGTTGCCAGGCAGTGAAATGTACATGTCCGGCAAACCGCTTCTCTTCTTGTCGATGAACGTGGCTAAGAAACTTACGGAAGCCTTTGATGGACAGCTTCGCATGTCCTATAGTGGCGGTGCCGATGCCTTTACGATTAAGGACATTGTCGATGCCGGTATCTGGCCAGTCACGGTGGCAACGACGCTTTTGAAGCCCGGCGGCTATGACCGGCTCTATCAATTTGCCGAACTCTTTGCAGAATCGACGGATACGTCTTATGATGGCGTTCACGGCGATGCCGTCGATGCCGTCTTAGAAAAGGCTTCGACCATTGGTTACTACAAGCCTCTCGATGGAAAGAAGCAGAATCGCAAATCCACTCATCCCTTGCCGATAACAGACTGTTTCACGGCACCTTGCGCCGATACATGCCCTATCCATCAGGATATTCCGGCATATATGGAACTCGTAAAAGAAGGCCACTATCGCGAAGCATTGGAAATCATTCTGGAAAAGAATCCATTGCCGTTCATTACGGGGACCGTTTGCTACCATACCTGTATGAACAGCTGTACCCGTAATTTCTATGAAGATGCCGTTGAAATCCGCCGCAACAAGCTCATCGCTGCGGAAAACGGGTATGAACAGGTCTTGGAAGGCATAACGGAAACGGCGAAAACCGGTCAGAAGGCCGTCGTCATCGGCGCTGGCCCGGCAGGCCTTGCAGCGGCCTATTTCCTGAACCGTGGTGGCATAGATACGACGATTTATGAAAAGAGCGGCGAAACAGGCGGCATGGTCCGTTCCATCTTGTGCCATAAGCTGAACCAGATTACCGGTGAAGCTATTGATAAAGACGTAGCCCTTATTGAAAAGGCTGGTGTCCACGTAAAATTGAATACAGACGTCACCTCTATGGATGACCTTAAGGACTTTGACTACGTCGTTATAGCGTCTGGCGTGAAAGGTAAAATCGGCGATGGCAAAGTGGCTCCCACGGATACGGTCTATGTCATTGGTGACAAGAACTTTAAGAAAACGACGTCTGTCGTCGAATGTATTGCCGACGGTATGGCAGCAGCAGAAAAAATCTTACGTGCCTCTTGCGCTGTCGATACGATGATTCCCGTCGATTCGGTGTATGAGGAACGGGGCATCGTTGTACCGGCGCCGGAACAAGGCTGCGATGGCCGCTGCCTCCACTGTGAATATGTTTGTGAAGCCTGCTGTGAAGTTTGCCCAAACAGGGCCAATGTAGCCATCGAAGTACCGCAGCTGGCGCAACATCAAATCATCCATATCGATGCCGTTTGTAACGAATGTGGCAATTGCCGCAGCTTCTGCCCCTGGGGTGGAGCTCCCTATCAGGATAAACTCACTCTCTTCCGGACAGAACAAGATATGAAAGAAAGCAAGAACCCGGGCTTTTACGTTCAAGATAAAAAGACAGGAACTTGCGTAGTACGGCTCAATGGTGAAACGACAACCTATCAAGCCCATATGGAAGATATGTCTATCCCGAAAGAGGTAGGATATATCATCGATGCTGTCTTAGAAAACTATGACTATGTAATACTTTAAGATATAGGCAAGTACATGCGTTGGAGCATGAGTTTTTCACGGCTTTTGCTCTAACGCGTATGGTATCCATCTTTTTATTGCGGATGTAATTTCCCTGGCCTTCTCTGCGATTTTCTATTAGGTTGGGGTATTGATCAATAGTAGTATCCAACTGGAGGCAAGAAAGATGTTACAGACGACAAAGAATGAAATCGTAGAGTTGACTAGCGAGGGCGTAGAGGTAATCCAATCACAAAAGAATTTTTATAGTAATGCAACCAAACCCATTCCATTGAATAAAAGGGACTGGAAATTAAAAGATATGGCAAATTTGTGGATTGGTATTATTGTGTCCATTGCAGTATATCAGGTTGCTAGTGGGCTTTTAGTAGCAGGAATGAATTGGTATCAGGCATTGATTACCATTGTACTAGGTCACTCCCTGGTCATGGGGGTTGCCATGATTATTGGACATTATGGTGTAAAATATGGCATGAATTATGCGATGTTAGGGAAAATCATTTTTGGACAAAAGGGCTTATGCATTCCAGCTATCATTCGAGGAATCTTGGGCGTCTTTTGGTTTGGTGTCCAAGCTTGGATTGGTGGACAAGCTGTAAACATTATTATTTCCACAATTGTTCCTGCCTGGTCTGAGTTGGGCTTTACAGGTCTGTTTATCTCTTTTCTGCTTTTTTGGGGACTTAACGTGTACATTGCTGCATCAGGGAATAAGGCGGTCAAAGTCCTGGAAGGCATTGCGGCTCCTGCATTGATTGTAATGAGCTTAATCGTAATCGTTTGGGGCTTTTCTACTGCAGATTGGAGTTTACAAACGTTGTTGAGTGCTAAAGTAGTTCAAGCACAGACGGATACAGACTTTTGGGTATTGTTTTGGCCAGCACTCTCCGCAATGATTGCATTTGATGGTGGGATTGCGTTATCTATGCCTGATTTTACGAGAAGTTGTGTAAATCAGAGAGCACAGATTTTAGGACAGATTATTAGTGCACCTATTATGACGGGATACATTGCTTTTGTTGGAATTTGTGGAACGGCCGGCGCATATTTAGCATTTGGTCAGGAAATTTGGGAACCAGCTGTTTTAGTCGGATGCTTTGCAAGTCCGATAATTCGTCTTGTCTTTTCCTTGTTCATTATTATGGCCGTCTTAACGACAAACGTAGCTGGTAACTTGGTACCACCAGTCAACATTGTTGCATCATACGTGCAAGGGAAATTTAGTTATCGTAATGTAGCAATCTTTGTCGCTTTTCTTTCTCTGTTTGCTCAGCCGTGGAATTCATTATCAAGTGCATATCACTTAATTTTTGATGTGACACAATTATTGGGAGCTTTGTTAGGGCCTATTACGGGGATATACATTGCATCATATCTCTTTGAACATAAGACAGAGCTGAATTTAGTGGACGCATACATCGAAGATGGTGGAAAATACTACTATCATAACGGTTGGAATTTAATGGCTATTTTGGTCATGGTAGTGTTCACAGCTATTATCTTTGCTGGAAAATGGATTGATGCATTGAGTCCTGTATTTAACAATGCATATGTATTCGGGACTCTTGGTTCTGCCTTGTGCTATACCTTGCTTGTAAAATGGGAAGAAGGTAGATCGTCATGACGTATGTCATCAAAAACGGCATTGTGTGCCTGGAAGGGGAGCATATCAAAACGGATCTTGTCATAGAAGGAGAGCGGATTGTCAGTTTAGGTAAGACGACGTATTCAGGTTCAGAGGAAGTAATCGACGCTGATGGCATGTATGTAGTCCCCGGTGGCATTGATGCTCATACCCATATGGATCTGCAACAATCTCCGCGGTATCGGGCGTGCGATGATTTTGCTGCTGGCGGCATTGCAGCGGCTTGTGGCGGCACGACGACGATCATCGATCACATCGCCTTTGGCCCTGATGGTTGCTCGTTGCGGTACATGCTCGATGTCTATAAGGGATTGGCTCAGGATTGTCCTGTTGATTACAGCTTTCATGGCGTATTTCAGCATATTGACGAGGCCATCCTTGCCGAATTAGGAGAACTCATCGATGAAGGCTATCCCAGCTTTAAGGCGTATACGACGTATGGCTTCCCCATGACGGAACCGCAGCTCATGCCGGTCTTACAGGTCATGAAGGAACACCATGGACTCCTGACGGTACATGCGGAAAATGACACGATTACCAATTCTCTCCGCAATGCATTGACGCCAGACGAATTGCTGCCCATTGGTCAGGCTTTGACGAGACCGAATATCGCTGAAGCGGAAAGCATCGATATGGTGCTGGCTACGGCTCGCGTCAACGACGATGCGCCCGTCTATATCGTCCATTTATCAGCCCATGAAAGTTTGTCCCGTGTCCGGCTGGCACGAACGGAAGGACAACAAAATATTTACATTGAAACGTGCCCGCATTATCTCGTGCTGACGGATGAGAAATTCCGCCAAGGCGGCCCGAAAGAGGCCATTAAATATATGATGGCGCCGCCATTACGTAAAAAAGAGGACAACGAAGCACTGTGGGAAGGCTTGCGTCGTGGCGATATTCAGGTTGTGGCGACGGATCATTGTCCCTTTACCATTGAGGAAAAATTGGAAAATGTCGGAGATTTCCGAAAGTGCCCTGGTGGTGTGTCTGGCGTAGAAGAACGGATGCCGCTGCTCTTTAGTGAAGGCGTTATGAAGGGACGGTTGTCGTTGGAACGGTTCGTTCAGGTCACGAGCACGAATGTAGCGAAAATCTTTGGACTTTATCCAAAAAAAGGCTGCCTTCTTCAAAGTAGCGATGCAGACATCGTGCTTATCAATCCACGGCAAAAGCGGACCTTTGCAAAGGAAAATCTCCGCACGACGTGCGGCTATTCGCCGTATGAAGGCATGACAGTCGATTGCCATATTGCTATGGTATGGCTTCGAGGGAATGTGATTGCAAGAGAGAATGAATTTACAGGGACGATGGGATATGGGCAGTGGTTGCCACGGAAACGCGTTGTCCCATACGATGACATTGTACATCCTTAACATAGCGTAGGGATTGTGTAAGAAATGAGGTAACCCTATGGAATTGTGCAAACTTTGGGTCAATGGGAAGGAAATCGCCGTCGACCCGGAACGTAAATTAATGGATATTTTAAGAAATGACTTGCGCCTGAAATCTGTCAAGGATGGTTGCAGTGAAGGTGCGTGTGGTACTTGTACTGTCATCATCGATGGCAAGGCTACCAAATCGTGCGTACAAAAGGCGCAACGGCTGGCAGGCAAGCATATTACGACAGTTGAAGGCTTGTCGCAGCGGGAAAAGGATGTCTTTGTTCATGCCTTTGGCGAAGCCGGTGCGGTGCAGTGTGGCTTTTGTATTCCCGGTATGGTCATCTGTGGCAAAGCCCTTCTCGATGTGAACCCTAATCCGACACGGGTAGAAGTAGCAGCGGCGATTCGTAACAATATTTGCCGGTGCACGGGCTACAAGAAAATCATCGATGGCATTTTGCTTGCTGGCAAGATGCTTCGGGAAAACCTTCCTATTCCTGAAGAGGAAGAATATCAGCAAGTTGGCTCTAACTATCACCGTGTCGACGTGGAGCGAAAGGTCCTCGGCACAGGCCAGTATGTCGATGACATAGATGCTGTCGACATTCCGGATCTGTGCTATGCCAGCGCCGTTCGGAGTCAATATCCACGGGCGCGTGTCCTTTCCATCCATACAGAAAAAGCAAAAGCCCTGCCTGGTGTCATAGGCGTGTTTACGGCAAAAGATATTCCTGGCTCTGTAAAGGTAGGTCACTTGAAGGTCGATTGGGATACGATGATTCCTGTCGGCAAGACGACGCATTATCTCGGCGATGCCATTGCTCTCGTAGCGGCAGAAACGCCGGATATCGTGGAAGTAGCGAAGAAACTCATTGAAGTGGAATATGAAGAACTGGAAGCCGTCACGTCCGTAGAAGAAGCGCTGCGTCCAGATGCGCCAAGAGTTCATGAATCGACAGATACGAATGTTCTCGTTCAGGAACACCTCGTCCGCGGTGATGCCGATTCGGTCATTGCCAATTCTGCCTATAAGGTGACACGCCATTATGAAACGCCCTGGACAGAACATGCCTTCTTAGAACCGGAATGTGCCATTGCACTGCCCTTTGACGATGGCGTATACATTTATTCTACTGACCAGGGGACCTATGATACGCGTCGGGAAACGGCCATCATGTTAGGCCTTCCCGAAGAAAAGGTTATCGTTGAAAACAAGCTCGTCGGCGGTGGCTTCGGCGGCAAAGAAGACGTGACGGTCCAGCATCTGGCAGCGCTCGTTGCATATAAGACGAAACGGCCGTGCAAATGTAAACTGACGCGGCAGGAAAGCATCCTCATCCATCCGAAACGCCATCCTTTCTACATGGATTTGACGACGGCTTGTGACGAAAAGGGCAAGCTGACGGCCATGAAAATGGTAGCCTATACGGATACAGGTGCCTATGCGTCTCTGGGTGGACCTGTTTTGCAGCGTGCTTGTACCCATGCGGCAGGACCGTATAACTATCAAGTCATCGATATTACCGGAACGGCCGTCTACACGAATAATCCACCAGCCGGTGCCTTCCGTGGGTTTGGTGTGACACAGACGATTTTTGCAACAGAACGGAACCTGGATCTTCTGGCAGAAATGGTCGGTATCGATCCCTGGGAAATACGGTATCGCAATGCCATCCGCCCCGGTCAGGAGCTGCCTAATGGTCAGATTGCCGATCCGGCAACGGGACTGGCAGAAACGTTGGAAGCTGTCAAAGATACGTATTATCATAGCGGACCGTACGTAGGAATTGCGTGTGCCTTGAAGAATGCCGGCGTAGGCGTGGGACTACCTGATTATGGTCGGTGCCGCCTCATCGTAAACGATGGCATCATCGAAATTCATGCCGGTGCGTCCTGTATTGGGCAAGGCGTAGGAACGGTGCTCACACAGATCGTTTCCCAGACGGCGCGCGTACCTGTACAGTGCATCGAATGGAAGAATCCCAGCACAGCCGTTGCGCCTGATGCGGGAACGACGTCAGGGTCGCGTCAGACGACGCTGACCGGTGAAGCCGGACGCCGGGCTGCCCTCGAATTGCGGAAGGCTCTCTTTGCTAAGAAAGGCCTTACGTATTCCAGTACGAGTACGCCGAGTGGCTATTTAGAAGGTGTCACCATCGATACGGAATCGCCTGAGACGGCAGAAGTCCGGTTTACGCGTGAAGATATTACGTCTCTGAACGGTACGGAATTTTTTGGCGAATATCTTGGCAAAACCGATAAGATGGGAGCAGACAAGAAAAATCCTGTATCCCACGTCGCCTATGGGTATGCAACACACTTGTGCATCCTCAATGAAGATGGTACGATTAAGAAAATGGTATCATGCCATGATGTCGGTAAAATCGTCAACCCCAAGAGTCTGGAAGGCCAGATCGAAGGCGGCACGATTATGGGATGCGGCTATGCCCTTACGGAGCAATATCCTCTTGACCATGGAAAACCGACGGCTAAATATGGGACACTTGGCTTGTTCCGCGCCGATAAGGCACCGGAAGTCGAAGCCATTGCACTGGAAAAACCGGGCGTCGACGTTGCCTATGGCGCTATTGGCGTAGGCGAAATCACGTCTATTCCGACAGCCCCTGCCGTAGCAGGTGCATATTATCGATGGAGTGGCGAATTTGAAACGTCGATTCCTCTGGTTCATACACCATATGCAAAGAAACCCGTAAAAAAATAGAAGGTAAGGCAATCGAGATGGAAAAAAAGTTGATTATTGTCCGCGGCGGTGGCGATTTGGCGACAGGCGTCATCCAGAGTCTGCACCGCGCAGGGTTTCTTGTTCTCGTATTAGAAACGGAAAACCCTTCCGCCATCCGTCGTCAAGTAGCACTGTGTGAAGCCGTCTATACGGGCACGGCCACTGTAGAAGATGTGACAGGTCGATTATGCCACAATTCATCGGAAATTGAAGAGGCCTGGAAGGATGACGTCGTACCAATCGTCATTGACCCGAAGGGAACGTATATCGACAGGTATAAACCTGTCGCTGTCATCGACGCCATTCTGGCAAAGCGCAATCTGGGAACGGCACAGTCCATGGCACCTTGTACGATTGCCTTGGGGCCGGGGTTCGTCGCTGGAAAAGACGTGGATATAGTCATTGAAACGAAACGGGGCCATCGGTTAGGCCAGCTCATTACAGATGGACCGGCTATCGCCAATACGGGCATTCCCGGCGTTATTGCCGGGTTCAGTACGGAACGGGTCATCCACAGCGCCAGCGCGGGATACCTCTATGGCCTTGTCCGGATCGGCGATGCCGTCGAGGTGGGACAGGCCATGGCCGTTATCGTAGCAGAACTGCTACCAGAAGGCGTTGCGGCCACTCCTTCCATGGGCACTGTCGTGACGGCGTCTCTGACGGGTTTTGTCCGCGGCCTTATCCGCGATGGGTATCCCGTTACGAAGGGCTTTAAAATCGCCGATATTGATCCACGGCAAGAGGAACGGATGAACTGTTTTACCGTGTCCGATAAGGCGCGGTGCCTCGGTGGATCGGCTCTTACGGCTTTGCTCTATCTCTTGCGACGTCTATAGTATATTTTCTGTATAAGGACTGTATGAAACGAAAATACCGGCCTTTGCGTTGCCGGTATTTTCTTGGACAGGGTTATTCGCAAAAAAGAATAACGATAGGAATGAACGATGAACACATATGATTTACATTGTAAAACTAGCGTAGCCATCTGGAACGGGGACTATTCCTTCGGGCCCGGTGTGGCCTATCTCCTTACGGGAATTGACCGCTACGGGTCGCTGAAAAAAGCTGCAGAAGAGATGCATATGTCCTATTCAAAGGCGTGGACCGTCATTAAGAATGCCGAATCAATATGGGGCTTTCCTTTATTGCATCGTCACGTCGGCGGTCTGCATGGCGGTTCGTCGTCGCTTACGGCAGCAGGAAGGGCGATCGTACAAAAATATGAAGCCCTTCGTCAGGCCGTTGCAGAAACGGCCGTACAAGAGTTTGATACCTTGTTTTGTGAATACGAGCTGAATCATCTTCGTCAGCTCAGTATGGAGGAAAAGATAGAATGAAAAAAATTCGTACCGTCGATGCCGTTGGTCACGTACTGTGCCATGACATTACACAGATTATCCGTGGTGTCCATAAGGGACCGGTATTCCGCAAGGGCCATATTATTCAGCCGGAAGATATTCCCGTTTTGCTATCTGTTGGTAAAGAGCAGATTTATATCTGGGAGAATAATGAAACTATGCTCCATGAAAATGAAGCGGCCGCTGTCCTGAAAGACATCTGTCAAGGCGAAAACTTGACGGCATCAGAACCGAAAGAAGGAAAGATAGAGCTGAAAGCCCAATGCGATGGATTGCTTCTCATCGATACAACGCGCCTTAACGCTATCAATTCGTTAGGTGAAATGATGATTGCTACCCGCCATGGCGGCTTTACGGTCCACGCTGGCGATGCTGTAGCGGGGATGCGCGTCATTCCGCTGGTCATTGAAAAGGAAAAGATGGAACGGGCCCGGGAGGTAGCTGGAACAGAACCGATTATAAAGGTCGTTCCCTTCCGTACCGTTACCTTTGGCGTTGTCACGACGGGGAGTGAAGTATATCATGGCCGCATCAAGGATACCTTTACTGATGTCATTGTAGACAAGCTGGCTGCCTTTGGCGGGACCATGACAGTGCATGAAATTCTCGATGATGATCCGGAGGCGATTACTAAAGCCATCAACAAGATGATTGATAGCGGCGTAGATTGCGTTTTTTGTACAGGTGGGATGAGCGTCGATCCAGATGACCAGACGCCTCTTGCCATTAAGAATACAGGCGCATCCATTATCTCCTACGGAGCGCCGGTTTTACCAGGAGCGATGTTCCTCCTGGCCTATAGCGGGAACGGACAGGTTATTGCCGGTCTTCCTGGCTGCGTCATGTATGCCAAACGGACTATCTTCGATCTCGTCCTGCCCTATTTCCTTGCAGGCGTTCCCATAACGGCGGACTTGTTAGCCCGGTATGGCGAAGGTGGCTTATGCCTTAACTGCCCTGTATGTACGTTTCCGAACTGTGGTTTTGGTAAATAGGAGGACTTATGGCAAGATTTACGCATATCGATGAAGAAGGGAATGCCCGCATGGTCGACGTAGGCCAAAAAGCAGTGACGCAAAGGCGGGCGACGGCAACGGGGACGATTACCATGAGCCCTGCTTGTTTTGATGCTGTCGTACAAGGTACGGTGAAAAAAGGCGACGTCCTTACCATTGCTCAGGTGGCGGGCATCATGGGTGCAAAGGAGACGAGCCGCCTCATTCCCTTATGTCATCTCCTGCAATTGACAAAGGCGACTCTTACGTTTTCCCTCTGTGATGCGACACATTCTATCACGGCCTGCTGCACGACCCAGTGCGATGGCAAGACTGGTGTGGAAATGGAAGCGCTAACAGGCGTCTCTATAGCACTTCTTACTATATACGATATGTGCAAAGCCATAGATAAGGCTATGACCATGGGGAATATTCATCTCGTCGAAAAGGAAGGCGGAAAGAGCGGTCATTTTGTATATGAAGGGGTGCATCGAGATGATTGATTCCTTTGGAAGAATCATTGAATATATGCGTATTTCCGTGACGGACCGTTGCAATTTGCGGTGCCGCTACTGCATGCCTTCTGGCGTGCCTGACGTAGGGCATGACGCCATTGTGCGGTATGAAGAGCTCCTTCGTTTTTGTCAGGTGGCGGCGACTCTGGGAATCAGGAAATTCAAGATTACCGGCGGCGAACCATTCGTGCGCAAAGGCGTGATGGCGTTCCTGAAAGAGCTATGCCAGTTGCCGCTTGTAGAATCGGTGACGATAACGACAAATGGCCAGCTTTTGGAGCCGTATATTCCAGACCTTGCAGCTATAGGGATAGATGGCATCAATATCAGTCTGGATACATTGGATGAGGAGCAGTACCGACGCTTGTCAAAGGGAGCGCTCGCACCTGTTTTAGATGCTATTCAGGCATCCCTTGCGGTAGGAATACGGACGAAGATTAATGCCGTATTATTAGATGAGACGAAAGGGCAAATCCTGAAATTGGCGCAACTGGCAGAAAAGCAGCCCCTTTCTGTCCGTTTTATTGAACTCATGCCGATTGGCTGGGGCACGTCCATGGCCGGAACGTCTCAGGATGAGGCGTTGGCGCTACTCAAAGGAGCCTATTCCGATTTACACATCCGTTCAGAACGACTTGGCAACGGACCTGCCGTCTATTATGGCAGCCGTGACCTGCGTGGCTCCATTGGTTTCATAGCCGCCAATAGTCATCGCTTCTGTGCTTCTTGTAATCGCATGCGCCTTACGAGTACGGGGTTTTTGAAACCGTGTCTTTGCTATGACCAGGGCCTTTCCCTGTCATCGGTCTTGCAGACCGGCACGGATGAGGACATTGCACGGGCTCTGCATGAAGCCGTTGCCATGAAACCGGAACAGCACCATTTTGAGGTACCCCATGATGTGACAGAACGGAAGCGGATGAACGAAATAGGAGGATGAATATGGGAATTGTAAAAGCCATTTGCATCAGTACACAAAAGGGAACGCAGAAACAGCCTGTGCCACAGGCATCATTCATCCCTGACTGGGGGATTGAAGGCGATGCCCATGCAGGCCATTGGCATCGTCAGGTCAGTCTCTTGTCGGCAGATAAGGTGGAAGCCTTTCGGCAGAAGGGCATAGATATCGGATATGGCGCGTTCGGAGAAAATCTTGTGGTAGAAGGGTTTGATTTTTCGTCTCTTCCCGTGGGGACGAGATTCCGCTGTGGGACAGTTTTACTAGAAATGACGCAGATCGGCAAGGAATGCCATAACCATTGCGCCATATACAAAGCCGTTGGCGATTGCATCATGCCGCGGGAAGGCGTATTTGCCAAGGTCCTGGAAGGTGGCACGATTTCAGTGGGACAAGAGCTGACGCTCATTCCCAGAGATCGGCAACGGCCGTATGATGCGGCTATCATTACCTTGTCGGATAAGGGGAGCAGAGGAGACCGCGTCGATACAAGTGGCCCCGTCATTGCAGCGCGATTGAAGGACGCCGGATTTGTCATCGTAGAAGAGTTGCTTTTACCGGATGGCATTACGCCTTTACAGCATGAGTTGTGTCGTCTCGTCGATCAGCGGCAGGTGGATCTTATCATGACGACGGGAGGAACCGGTTTTTCTCCTCGCGATATGACGCCGGAAGCTACCCTTGCCGTAGCCGACAGGATGGCTCCGGGCATTTCTGAAGCCATTCGGGCGGCGTCACTGGCCATTACGCCGAAAGCAATGTTGTCCCGGGCAGTGAGCGTCATTCGGAAACAGACGCTTATTATCAATGTACCAGGAAGTCCCAAGGCCTGTGCTGAGAGTCTCGATGTTATCATGGATGTTTTGCCTCATGGGTTAGATATTTTACGAGGAACCGCTAGCGAATGTAGTCGATAAAGGAGAGTGTAGACGATGAAAAAATGGAAACAATGGATAGGTATGGCCGTATGCACGCTGGCAGCTGTCGTGATTGCCGGTTGCGGCGCAGACAAAGCCGATGGTGCCTCTGGCGCATCCCAGAAAGGTGATGGACAAGTAGAACTTACGGTATATGCAGCGGCGAGCATGACGGAAACGATGAAGACCATTGCAGCTGAATATGAAAAGAGCCATCCCAATATCAAAATTACCTACAATTTTGATTCATCGGGGACGCTGAAAAAGCAGATTGAAAACGGTGCCAATTGCGATATTTTTATTTCAGCGGCACAAAAACAGATGAATCAACTGGATGCCAGCCAAGATGCAGAAAAAAATCCGAAAAAACTGGATTTCATCAATACGGCAACGCGGGTCAACTTATTGGAAAATAAGGTCGTCCTTGTAGCACCAGAAGGCAATCCCAAGGGCGTAAAGAGTTTTGCCGACATGGCAAAGGGCCTGACCGATGGTTCGATACGCCTTGTCATCGGCAACAGCGATGTTCCTGTCGGGCAGTATTCTCAACGGATCCTGACGTACTTAGGCCTCGATGAAACTGCGCTGGCTGCTGAAGGTCGCATTTCCTATGGATCAAATGTCAAAGAAGTTACGACACAAGTCGTAGAACACAGTGCCGATTGCGGCATCATTTATGAAACCGATGCCTTTAGCGCCGGCCTTACGCCTCTCGATTGGGCGACAAAAGACATGTGCGGCCAGGTTATCTACCCGGCTGCTGTCATGAAAAACAGTGCCCATGAAAAAGAAGCAAAGGAATTTCTGGCGTATTTGCAGGGGCCGGAAGCTATGGAAGTTTTTAAAGGCGTCGGCTTCAGCTCGGCTCCGTAGCGCGTGTTAGGAGGCAGTTGTCATGGATTGGTATCCCCTTTGGAACAGCCTTCGCATTGCCGGGATTTCTTGTGTCATCGTATTCTTTCTCGTTATTGGAGCCGCCTATTAAGTGGCGAAATTACCCCGTTTCATGAAGGCCGTTGTCGACGTCGTACTGACGTTGCCCCTCGTGTTGCCGCCAACGGTTTGCGGCTGGCTACTTCTCCTCGTCTTTGGTCTTAACCATCCTGTCGGACAGGTGCTGCAACAATGGGGATTCCAATTCGTCATGACCTGGTACGGCGGCGTCCTGGCATCGTCTGTCGTCGCCTTTCCTCTCATGTACCGTACGGCTCGCGGAGCCTTTGAAGGCTTTGATCAGACCTTGGCCTGGAGCGGTAGGACCTTAGGCCTTTCTGATACGTATATTTTCTGGCGCATCATGATGCCCTATTGCCGTCAGGGTATCATAGCTGGCATGGTCCTAGCTTTTGCCCGTGCCCTTGGCGAATACGGTGCGACGAGTATGCTCATCGGATATATTCCTCGGAATACGGCCACTATTTCAACGACGGTCTATCAGCTTTGGCGGACGAATGATGAATACAGTGCCTTTTTATGGGTCCTCGTCAATATCGCTATTAGCGCTGTCGTCTTGTTGTGTATTGCTAAGATTGAAAAAGGAGACCATGGAAGGAGTCGGGTTTCATGACTATGGACGTAACCATCAAAAAACGCTTTGGTGACTTTCTTTTGGATCTGTCATTTTGCGCAACTGGAGGAGTCATGGGGCTTTTAGGTGCGTCGGGAAGCGGAAAAAGCAAGACCTTGCAATGTATTGCAGGCATTGAAATGCCTGATGAAGGACGCATCGTCATCAATGACAAGGTTCTCTTTGATGGACAGCGCCATATCGACGTGGCCGTGCAAAAGCGTCGTGTCGCCTATTTATTCCAGCACTATGCCTTGTTTCCCAACATGACGTGCCGGGAAAATATAGCCTGTGCGCTGCATTCTATGAGGGACAGGAAGGAAAAGAAGAGGCGCCTTGACGGAATCCTCGATGCCATGCACTTGCAGGAGGTGGCATCACTGAAACCGTCGCAACTATCAGGCGGCCAGCAGCAGCGGACGGCGCTGGCTCGTTGTCTCATGCAGGAACCGGATGTACTGTTGCTGGATGAACCGTTTAGTGCGTTAGATACGTTCCTCAAGGAACAGCTCATGGTGGAATTGCTCCGCGTCCTCGATGACTATGATGGAAATGTCATCATCGTCACACACAGCCATGAGGAAGCCTACAGCCTTTGCCAGCATATTGCCATCCTCGATAGAGGACACATTTGTGAGTCCGGCTCTGTAGAGACTCTCTTCTCGACACCGACGACGAAAGCCGGAGCCCGCCTCATGGGGTACCACAATATTGTTGATGCCGTCCCCAAAGGACCTTATGAAGTGGCCGTTCCTGCGTGGGGGATTTCCTTTGAGACGGCGCGGCCGGTAGAACCGGGACTTTGCGCCATTGCTATCCACGAAACAGGGTTTGTAAACGAAGGGGCCCCCTCGTATGGCATTGACATGAGGCAAAGTCTGGCGTATTCGGGAAAGCGGATAGGCCGCTTTCGCTTTGCCCATCAACAGGCGGGAACGCCCGATATCTGGTGGCAGGGGGAACAGGCGTTACTCGATGCAACGAATATTGCGATACCTGTCTCTTATACACATCTGACGCTGCCGACGGTCGCATAAGTGTAGATCTCGGT
>ENA-OZGA01000549-OZGA01000549.1-human-gut-metagenome-genome-assembly--contig:-NODE-549-length-15634-cov-4.383850_pt1 | contig 15634 bp, 16 predicted proteins | sample MGYA00245112_ERZ653649 | MGnify/ENA primary metagenome ERZ653649 (study PRJEB26926, sample SAMN06165071) | human gut metagenome | biome: ENVO:00009003; feature: ENVO:2100002; material: ENVO:00002003...
GCCCCAAAAGGCAAGGCAGGCAAGGGAAACTTGCTTCGCTCACATCCGCCCCTTCACAGCGCGGATGGCCTGCCAGGTGATGCGGGCAATCTCCGCCGCGGGCGGCTGAAAGCCGGCCTCCTGCCAGGCTACAATCGTGCCAAAGCAGCCGTTCACCGCAAAGGCCAGCATATATTTCTGCTCCTCGGTGCCGCCGTCGGGTGCAAACTCGCCCAGGCAGCGCTCTGCAATCAGCTTTTTGGCGTTGCGGGTGAACTCCGACTCCCAGCTTTTGCCGTAGAGGGCCTGACAGAGGTCGGGGTTCTCGGTCATGTAGGTGAACAGCGCCACCAGCGCGGGGGGCGCGTCCTCCTGCGAGATGCTGGGGATCAGGGAGTCCATCAGGTCGTTCAGCCGTGCCAGCTGGGCGGCCTCCATCTGGTCCATCAGGGCATAGATGTCCGCGTAGTGAAAATAGAATGTGCCGCGGCTGATCCCTGCCAGCTCGGTCAGCTCCCGGACTGTAATTTCCCGCAGACTTTTCTGCTGCAACAGCGTAATAAGCGCCTGGTAGAGCCGCTGCTTGGTCATGCGCACACTGCGGTTTGCGTCCCCTTTGGCGTTCATCGTATGCACCGCCTTCCTCGCGATTTACTACTTTAAGAATAGCGTTTTTTTGCCCCGATGTCAAGGATTTTTAAACTATTTGTCTAAAAATGTCATTCGTTGTTGAGTAAATTTTATAAACATTGCAGTTTACGCATTTTGCCGGATGTGGTACACTGAAACAGGGAAGTGATAGTATGAAAATTGACCGTGCCCGCGCACAAAAAGCCTTTGCCGACTATGCCGCGCACTACAACGCCGCTGACGCCAAGGTCAAATTGAAAATCGACCATACCTACCGCGTGGCGGCGCTCTGCGCCCGCATTGCCCAAAGCCTGGACCTGCCGCCGGAGGATGTCGATCTGGCGTGGCTGTCCGGCATCCTGCACGATGTAGGCCGCTTTGAGCAGCTGCGCCGCTACAACACATTTATCGATGCACAGTCGGTCAGCCACGCCGCGCTGAGCGTCGCGGTGCTGTTCGACGAGGGACGCATCCGGGACTATCTGGACGATGCCGGTGCCGACGCACTGCTGCGCACCGCTGTGGAATGGCACAGCGCGTTCCGTCTGCCGGAGGCGCTGGATGACCGCACGCGTCTGTTCTGCCAGATTTTGCGCGACGCCGACAAGATTGATATTCTGCGGGTCAACGTCGAGACACCGATGGAGGAAATTTACAACGTCAGCACTGCGGCGCTGCGCCGGAGCCCGGTGACGCCCGCCGTGCTGGACGCCTTTTACGCCCACCACTGCGTGCTACACAGCTTAAAGCAGTACCCAGCCGACAACGCCGTCGGCCATGCGTCGCTTGTGTTTGAGCTGTGCTATCCCGAGAGCCTGCGCATCGTGGACGAGCAGGGCTGGCTGTGGCGGCTGCTGGATTTTAAAACCGATAACCCGGACACAGCCGCCGCGTTTGCCGCCATCCGGGACGAGCTGCACCGCTGGCTGCACGCGCAGTCGGCGTGAGCCGATACTCAAAAAGTGCATTTTCATGGTTTGACAACATAGAAGGACTCCTGCAATCGCATACGCAGCCCGCCCGCAGGCAGACAAAGGGCTGTAGAACGCCCTTTACTTTCCGTCGTATCGTTTCTTCCTATTGTTATGCAATCTATTATATCTGCATTACAGATAAATGTCGATATCTGCCTCCAAGATAACGATAATAGTCGTAAGGAGGTAGTCAACCTATGGAATATCCGAACATACGAAGCCTACGGGAAGATCACGATTTTCGTCAGTGCGATCTTGCCAGTGTCCTCCACGTATCCCAGAACACCTACTCTCAGTATGAAAACGGCGTTATTGAGCTGACCGCAGAAAGGCTGGTCAAGCTGGCCGACTTCTATAACGTCAGTATAGACTATCTGCTGGGGCGCACCGATAACCCGGAGGTAAACCGCAATTAACAAATGCCGCGCGGCTCACAGGGAGCCGCGCGGCATTTTGCTTCAGAGCAGACCCTGCACCAGAATGACGGCGATCAGGACCGGCAGAACGTATTTAAAGTAGGGCTTGACCCACTGCGGCATTTTGGGGCCGCTGCCGGTGTTGCACTCGGCGGTGTATTTGTCGAAGCCCCAGCCCCATTTGGTGACACAGAACAGCAGATAAACAAGGCTGCCGCCCGGCAGCAGAACGTTGCTGACAAGGAAGTCCTCAAAATCCAGCACGGTGCTGCCCGCGCCCAGGGGCTGGATGCCGCTCCACACGTTGTAGCCCAGCGCGCAGGGCAGGCCCAGCACGACCAGGGCCGCCGCGCCCACCAGGCAAGCCCTGCGGCGGTCCCAGCCGAAATTCTCCCGCGCACAGGCGATGATATTCTCAAACACCGCAATGACCGTGGAAAAGCTGGCGAACGTCATGAACAGGAAGAACAGCGCGCCCCACAGGCGTCCGCCCGCCATGTTTGTAAAGACGTTGGGCAGCGTGATGAAAATCAAGCTCGGTCCCGCGTCGGGCGAGATGCCGAAGGAGAAGCAGGCCGGGAAGATGATAAGGCCCGCGCAGACCGCCACAAAGGTGTCCAGCACGCAGATGCGGGCTGCCTCACCCGGCAGGGTGAAGCCGCGGTCCATGTAGCTGCCGAAAATCTCAATTGCGCCGATGCCGAGGCTTAAGGTGAAGAACGACTGGTTCATGGCCGCCGTGATGACATTGCCCAGGCCCTGCCCGGTGGCGCGGGACCAGTCGGGCAGCAGGTAGAAGGCCAGGCCCTCGCCCGCGCCGGACAGCGTGAAGCTGTGCACAACCAGCACAAGGATCAATACGAGCAGAGCGCTCATCATCCATTTGCCGACCTTTTCCAGACCGCCCTGCAGGCCGCGCCCGCAGACGACAAAGCCCGCCAGCGTGATGACGACCATCCAGAAAACCATCTCGACAGGGTTCGAGAGCATCTCGCCAAAGACGCCGGCGGCTTGCTCGGAGGTCAGGCCGTCAAAGCTGCCGGTCAGGAAGCGGAAGAAGTAGTCGACCATCCAGCCAGAGACGGTGGTGTAGTACATCATCAGCAGCACACAGCCCGCCATGCAGAACCAGCCGTGGATATGCCACTTGCTGCCCCCGGGCTCCAGCGCCTTGTAGGCGCTGCGCGCCGCGCCGCGGCCCGCACGGCCCACGGCCAGCTCCATCGTCAGGACCGGCAGACCCATGAGCACCAGAAAGAGCAGGTAGAACAGCACAAAGATGCCGCCGCCGTACTGGCCGGTGACTGTGGGGAAGCGCCAGACGTTGCCGATGCCGATAGCACAGCCCGCGCTGACCAGAATGAAGCCAAGGCGTGAGCCGAAGCTTTCGCGTTGATTTTGGGGATCCATATAATTCCTCTTTTCTATCCAAAAGTAGAATTATTATAGCGTACCGCGGCGAAACTTGCAAGTGGGGAATCACAGTGTTATAATTATGGCAACACCCGCGGCATGGGTCGACTGGAGATTTGCCCGTACCTGTAGGGACCGATGCTCGCATCGGCCCGCCAGCCTTGCGGCAGCCGGAAGGCTCCGCGGGCAAATACTGTCCGCCCCTGCAAAGCGTGCAATACTTTACTAAGGAGTCAAAAATATGCTTCGTTTTGAATGTGACTATGGCGAGGGCGCGGCCCCCGCGGTTTTGGAGCTTCTGCAAAAGACCAATTTCGACCAGACCCCCGGCTATGGCGAGGATGAATACTGCGCCAAGGCCGCCGCGCAGATCAAGCGCCTGTGCGACGCTCCCGACGCCGACGTACACTTTTTCGTCGGTGCGACCCAGGCAAATTTGACCGTCATTGCGGCGGCGCTCAAGCCGTGGCAGGGCGTGCTGTGCGCCGACTCCGGGCACATCCATGTGCACGAGACCGGCTCCGTCGAGGCCACAGGCCACAAGTGCCTGGCGCTGCCCGGCAAAAACGGCAAGATCACGGCCCGCCAGATCCGCAAAGCCGTGGAGGAGCACCGCGCCAACGCCAGCCACGAGCACGAGGTCCAGCCCGGCATGGTCTACATCTCGAACCCCACCGAGGTCGGCACCCTTTATAATAAGGAGGAATTGACCGACATTTCCGCCGCCTGCTACGAACTGGGACTCTACCTGTTCGTGGACGGCGCGCGGATGGCCTACGGCCTGACGAGCCCCGCCAACGATCTGAGCCTGCAGGACTACGCTGCGCTCTGCGACGTGTTTTACTTGGGCGGTACCAAGTGCGGTGCGCTGTTCGGCGAGGCCGTCGTCATCACAAACGACGATCTGAAGCCCGATTTCCGCTACTGCCTGAAGCAGCACGGCGGCATGCTGGCGAAAGGCCGCCTGCTGGGCGAGCAGTTCCTAGCTCTGCTGGACGGCGAGGACGGCAGCGGCAGCAGCCTGTATTTCACGATGGCGAAAAAGGCCGACGAGCAGGCCCTGCGCATCCGCGCCGCCTTTGAGGCAAAGGGCTGCAAGGTGCTGCACGACTCCCCGACGAACCAGCAGTTCTTTGTCCTGCCCGACGAGTGGTACGACAAGATGGCCGAGACCTACGCCATGACCCACATGGGCAAGCCCGACAAGCACCACACCGCCGTGCGCGTATGCACCAGCTGGGCCACGAAGGACGAAGCCGTGGAGCAGCTGATTCAAGACGTCGCAACGCTGTAATAACTGCATCGTAGGGAGGGGTCTTGACCCCTCCGGGCCGTGCGCATCCGCCGCCAGGTTTCCCGGAGCGGTCAAGACCGCTCCCTACAAACCTCCTGTAGGGGCCGGGCATGCCCGGCACGCAGTCTTCCCGCAAACGTCCTCCGCCTTACAGCGGCGGGCCGCATATATGCGGCTCCTGCCGCGCAGCAAAATAAAAGCCTCCTGCATCACAACCGATGCAGGAGGCTTTTGTATCTATTCAAATGGCTTCACGGCCTTGTTGGTTGTCTGCGCCGTGGCCGAAGCGATTGCTTCTGGCATGGCCAGGGCGGCAGTGTAATGTGTCTTGGGGCGTTCCCCCTTAACTCTGGTTATACTATACACTGCATTTATGTCCGCCCTGTCACGCCAATTTGAAAAATATGTTAAATCTCGGTTCCCTCTAATCACTTCTGGATGCGCTTGTCGCACTTGATGGCCAGCTTTGTGCCGACGGTCTGCAAAATCTGTACCAGCACGACCAGCAGCGCCGTGGCAAAGAACTCCAGCACCACGTTAAAGCGGTAGTAACCGTAGTTGATGGCGATCTTGCCAAGGCCGCCGCCGCCGATGATGCCGGCCATTGCGCCGTAACCCATGATGGTCGTGGCGGCAATCGTCACGTTGGCAACCAGGCTCGGCATGCTCTCGGGCACCATGACCTTGGTGATGATCTGCAGCGGCGTTGCGCCCATGCTCTGGGCGGCCTCAATGACACCCGCGTCCACCTCGCGCATACTGGTCTCGACCAGACGCGACACAAACGGGAACGATGCGATGACCAGCGGCACAATGGACGCCACCGTACCGATGGACGTGCCCACGATGGCGCGGGACAGCGGAATGACAATGATCATCAAAATCAAAAACGGCACGCTGCGCAGCAGATTCACCAGGCCGTTCAGCAACGCCATGAGCCAGCGGGGCAGGGGACGCACGCCGCCCTGTTCGCCCGTGACCAGGCAGACGCCCAGCGGCAGACCGATGACCAGCGCCATCAGCGTTGCGACGACGGTGGACCATACGGTCTCCCATGTTTCAAACGGAATGGTGGGCAAAATCTGCAAGAACGTCTGCCACTCCTTGCCTGCAAAAAGCTCTGCCATCAGCCGTTCACCTCCTCAAAAGTAATGCCGGGATAGTTTCTGATGTACTCCAGTGCCGCGGCGGCCTTGTCGTCGTCGGGCAGCGCCAGCAGCATGCTGCCCAGCGTCTGGCCGTTCACAATGCGGGTGTCCGCCGCCATGATCGAGACAAGCGCACCGCACTCAATGGCAAGGCTTGCCACCAGCGGCTTGTCCGTGGTCTGGGTGCCGCCGAAAGCCACACGCACCAGCTTGTGGCCGGGCAGGACCTCGGCCTGGGGCGCACCGGCTGGGTAGACGAGCCGCCGCGCCGCCTTGGACGTAGGATGGCTGAAGATAGCCTGTACCTCGCCCTCCTCGACGACGGTGCCGTTATCGAGAATGGCCACACGGTTGCAGACCTCCTCCACAACGCTCATCTGGTGGGTGATGATGACGACTGTGATGCCCAGCTCACGGTTGATTTTTTGAATGAGCTGCAAAATGGCGTGGGTCGTGTTCGGGTCCAGGGCGCTCGTCGCCTCGTCGCAGAGCAGCACCTTCGGGTCCGTTGCCAGCGCACGGGCAATCGCAATGCGCTGCTTCTGGCCGCCGGACAGCTGCGCCGGGTAGGCGTCGGCCTTATCAGGCAGACCGACCAGCTCCAGCAGCTCACGGGCGCGGGCCTCGGCCTTGTCTTTGGGGACCTTTGCCAGCTCCATCGGGAACATGATATTGCGCAGACAGGTGCGCTGCATCAGCAGGTTGAACTGCTGAAAAATCATGGTGATCTCACGCCGGGCGGCGCGCAGGTCGGCGGCGCGCAGGTCCTGCATCTGCTTGCCGTTGACAATGACATTTCCCTCGTCCGGGCGCTCCAGCATATTGATGCAGCGTACCAGCGTTGATTTTCCGGCGCCCGACATACCGATGATGCCGTAGACGTCGCCGTCCCGGATCGTCAGGTTGATGTCGTTCAGCGCGACGACCGTGCCGCCCTGCGTGGCAAAGCGCTTGGTCAGGTGTTGCAGTTCGATCATGGGTGATTCTCCCTCATTTACAAAGATAGCGAATGAGCGCAAAAACTCATTCGCTATTGATTGTACTCTATAATCTGGCAGGTTGCAAGGGTTTTCTTTGCGGCTGCCAGCGGGCGCATATGGAATGCGCCCCTACAATTTCGTTGCCTGCCGTACCGTAGGGGCGGATTCCATATCCGCCCGTGCCCGTTTACGGCGGTGCGAGGCTTTATCTTAGAAAATCGGCACAACCGCACCGTCGTAGGTGCTGTTGATGTAATCCTTGACCTTGTCGCCGGTCAGGGCAGCATACAGCGCCTGAATGGCGGGGTCGTTCTCGCGGCCTTCCTTCACAACCAGTACGTTGGCGTAGGTCTGGGCGGCCTCGGAGGAAGCATCCTCGGTAGCAAGAGCGTCCTTGCCGACGGAGAAGCCGGCCTCCATTGCGTAGTTGCCGTTGATGACGGCGAAGTCAACATCCTGCACGGTGCGGGGCAGCTGGGCAGCCTCGATCTCCTTGATCTGCAGGTTGTGCGGGTTGTCGGTGATGTCGTTGACCGTAGCGGTCAGACCGGCACCGTCGCGGACGGTGATCAGGCCCTGGGCGGCCAGCAGCTGCAGAGCGCGGGCCTCGTTGGTGGTGTCGTTGGGGACAGCGACCTTCACCTTGTCCAGCTTTGCTGCAGCGGAAGCAGCCTCAGAAGAAGCGGCAGTGCTGGAAGCAGCAGAGCTTGCGGTGGAAGAAGAGCCGCCGCAGGCGGTCAGGGCAGCAGCAGCGCCCACCAAACCAGTGACTTTCAGGAAATCACGACGCGAGATCTTTTTCATAATAAACCACTCCTCTTTGTTTTTTCGGCCCGAGCGGCTTTCCCTGTCCGCTCCAAAAACGGCCTGTTATCAACAACGGCGTCTCACCACAACTTGTGAGCCCCTGCCGTGTCAACCTTTGTTGTTCGCCCTCTCAGCGGACGATCTTGCTCAGGAACTGCCGGACGCGCTCGTTCTTGGGGTTGGTGAAGAAGTGCTCCGGCGTGCCTTCCTCAATGATCTGGCCGTCCGCCATAAAGACGATGCGGTCGGCCACGTCGAGCGAAATGCCGTTGTTACCGCGTTTAATCTGGTAGAGGTTTTCGCCGCGTGCAAGCCCGATATGGCGGGCGAAGTAGTTGGTTGACATGTTCGCCCATTTGATTACGGCTTCGATCCTCTGCCAATTATTCTGCTTTTCTCGCATTTTATTAGTAAAAATTAAAAAAAATTTGCATCTTTGCACTCCCGGTCCCGTAGTTCAATGGATAGAATATAAGATTCCGGTTCTTACGATATGGGTTCGATTCCCGTCGGGACTACAAAGCACAAGTGCAGAGATTCAAGCACTTGTGTTTTTTTGTTCAACTCCAGTCACAATCTATTATTCAACAAAAATAATAACAAATTTCCATTAGACAATAGAAAATAGCACAATTAAGCTTTTTAATAGCATATTCGGACACGACCGAAAAAAGTCCGCGCAACAGAAGATACGGACTTTTCCGGTCGTATTTCGTGCCCGAAAGGCACTGCAAAAGCTTGTTTCAGAGGGATTGTCAGAAGGAAAGACGCACGCCCAGCCGCAAGGTAAGCGACAGCGGCGAGTCGGTACGCGAGGTCCGCAGATCGGTTTCCGTGAAATAATAGGAGACTTCAGGCTCGAAATAAAGCCCGACAAGCCCGCCCAGATCGTACTGCGCGCCCGCGGCGCCCAGCACGGACCATTGCACGCCCGGCTCGTCCATCGCCCTCGAACCGAATTTTGCGGAGACGCACTTCTCGATCATACCGCCGGCGCCTGCATACAGCGAGAAGCGCCCCGTATCCAGAAACTGCCAGTTCATACGCAGCGGCACGCCGATAAAATGGAGTTTCTGACTGATATCCTGCCGGCTGGACTTCATGCGGACGTCGGCCCAGAGCAGCGTGTAATTGACGCCGCTTTCGAGCGACAGACCGTGCGCGAATTCCTTGCGCACCGAGAGTCCGAAACTGAGCGGCTGGTGATGTTTGAAGGAATAATCGTCGTAATTGTATTTCAGCTGGGCCATCGTGCCGGCGCCGCCGCCTACCGGAGCGTCGGACATCATCATGCCGGGGCCGGGTCCCGCCGACACGGTTCCCCCGCCCGTCACGCTGCCTGCCGCAAAGAGCGACACGGAAGTCCGCCTGCGGGATTTCGGCTGCTCGAAGGCGATCTGGTCGCCGTAATAAGAAGTGGTGCTCGGATAGGTCCTCGCCGATGCAGCGTTTTCTTTCGGAGCCGTCCGTTCCTGCACGCCGGAAGTCTCTGCGGCCGCCCGTTTCTGCGCGATCGTTTCTTCCGACCGCAAAGTTGCGGCAGCTTCATTCTCCGGAGCGGGTTGCGGCCGGGAGTCCGTCACATCAACCGCCACGACCGCCGGCGCAGCGTTCCGCGCAACGGCAGTCGCAGGATACGCCGCCCGCACCGCCTGCCGGGCTTGGGTCTCTCGGCCCGGAAGCGACTCGGCCCGCACCGCCTCCTGCGACGGCACGACGGCCCGAAGCGACTTTTCGAGCGTTCCGATCCCTCCGGCCGGATATGTCCGATTGTCCGCGGCGGAACTGCCGCCGTCTGTTGCCGATGCGATAACAAACCCTTTATCCCCCAAACTACGATTTTCATGCAGCAGCAGTTCCCCGCCTCCGACAAAAATCAGCACGGCAGCAGCAGCGGCAGCAATCCGCGGCCAATATCTGCGCAATACGGAAATCCGGGGCGCCGGAGTTTTCAGCTCCCGCTCCAGACGCGCCCATCCGTCGGCCGGGGGTGTTACCTCGGCGTCCCGGAGCGCGCTCCGCATTACATCTGTCCAGTCTTTATTTTGTTTCATAATCTAATGTGTCTCCATATACGCCGCAATCCTGCGGGCCAGCAGCGTCCGCGCCCGGAACAACTGCGACGAGGAACTTTTTTCGTTGATCCCCAGCATCTGCGCGATATCGCGGTGCGAATACCCCTCGATGCAGTAAAGGTTGAACACCGTACGGTAACCGTCGGGCAGCTCGCCCACGAACTCCATCAGCACGTCGCGCGGAATACGCGCCACCTCCGACGGATTGGGTTCGGGAACGTCGGGAAGCGCCCGGCCTTCGTCGAGCGTCCTGAAGTTGAGCTTATTCCGGTTCCGGAGCCATTCGAGCGCCACATTCACCGCAATACGCTCCATCCATGCGCGTAGCGAACCGGGTCCGCGGTAGGAGAATCGGTCGAAAGCCCCGTATATCTTCAGGAACGCATCATGCATGAGGTCCTCGGCGGTAGCCCGGTCGCCCGAATAACGGAGACAGACGGCCAGCAAACGGGCTGCATAGCGGTCGTACAGCTCACGCCGGGCCGTATCTTCCCCCTCTCTGCACCCCTCGGCCAGTATCTGTTCCTCCATTTCCATATTTGCGTTCACTCTTATAAATGGTATAAAGACCAAAAGACTGCACGGGATCAAAAAAAATTTTAATCCACATGCAGTATTATCCTCCAGAATACGTTTACTGACATGAAAGATAATACAAAAATAGTATAAAAATATGAAAAGATTCGGATTTATCACGCTTGCGGTCATGACCGCAGTATTCTTCTCCTCCTGCAACGATTCGGACGGAGATTACGCGAGCAGCTGGGCATTCGCCTCGGCAGAGACGCTCAGCAACGACTACTACTTCGTGCTGGACGACGACAAAACCGTCTATCCGAGCGACAAATCGCGCGTAGCCGGCTACAAGCCCGAAGACGACCAGCGCGTCATCATCTTCTTCAACCTGCTGAAAACGGGAGTCGAAGGGTACGATTACAACATCGCGCTTTACGACGTGAGGAACATCTACACGGGAGAGACCAGAATCGTGACCACGCAGGAAGAGGTGGAGGAACTGCCCGACGCACAAACCAGCTATTTCGGCGGCAGCATGAACAGCAACTGGCTCAACGTGGGAATCGGCTTCAACGCTTCGGATCTCTCGAAGCATAAGTTCCTGCTCGTGCGCAACGACTTCACGCAGATCGACCCCGACAACAAGAAAGAGGGATACCTCAACCTCGAACTGCGCCACGACGCCGGCACCGACACCAGCGGAGTATACAGCTACGACGACCGCTACGTCTCGTTCAAGCTGGATCAGTTCAAGGAGGACCTCGAAGGCATGAACGGCATCATCCTGCGCATGAACACCCGTCAGAACGGCGTAATATATCTTCAGATCAACATGTCGAAGGAGAAGTAGCCACTCCCGAAACATGACCGCCCCGGCCCGCAGAATCTGCGGGCCGGATTTTTTTGTCTTGCCGCGGAAACCCCGCAACACCCCATCCTTTCAGGCCAAAACCGGGCCTTCCGGCGCGCCGCAAATAAATTTGTTTTTGGCCGCGGCATGTGCTATCTTTGCATCATGTCTATCGTACGCAACACCGAGAGCGATCTCGAATTCGAAAACAAGATCCGCCCGCAGGAGTTGGAAACCTTCTCCGGGCAGGATAAAATCGTCGATAATCTCCGCATCTTCATCAAGGCGGCGCTCATGCGCGGCGACTCGCTCGACCACGTACTGCTGCACGGCCCTCCGGGACTGGGAAAAACGACCCTCGCCAACATCATCTCCAACGAGATGAACGCGCAGCTGCGCGTCACGTCGGGTCCCGTGCTGGACAAGCCGGGCGATCTGGCGGGACTGCTCACGAGCCTCAATCCGGGCGACGTGCTCTTCATCGACGAAATCCACCGGCTCAGTCCGATCGTCGAGGAGTACCTCTACTCGGCCATGGAGGATTACAAAATCGACATCGTACTCGACAAAGGCCCTTCGGCGCGTTCGATCCAGATCGAGCTGGCGCCCTTCACGCTCATAGGCGCCACCACACGCAGCGGCCTGCTGACCTCGCCCCTGCGGGCGCGCTTCGGCATCCAGTGCCATCTGGAATATTACGACGCCCCGGTGCTGGCCGGCATCGTCAAACGCTCGGCGCGCATTCTGGACGTCTCGATCGACGACGACGCGGCGCACGAGGTGGCGCTCCGCTCGCGCGGCACGCCCCGAATCGCCAACGCGCTGCTGCGCCGGGTGCGCGACTTCGCCATGGTCAAGGGCGAAGGGCACATCGACCTCGAAATCACACAGATCGGACTCGCGGCGCTCAATATCGACTCGCGCGGACTCGATCAGATGGACAACAAGATCCTCGGAACGATCATCGAAAAGTTCGGCGGCGGTCCCGTAGGACTGAACACCATCGCCACGGCCGTCGGCGAAGACGCCGGAACGATCGAGGAGGTTTACGAGCCGTTCCTGATCAAGGAAGGCTTCCTCAAACGCACGCCCCGCGGCCGCGAAGCCACCGAGCTGGCGTACCGCCACATGGGATTCACTCCGCCCGGCGGAAGCGATACCCTGCTGTTCTGACATGTCCGCCCGCCTAACCCTCAAAAATCCCATAGCATGCGCCATTTCTCCGCTTCACTGCAGGCCTTCGCCGCCGGAGCACTGTTTCTCACGACAGGCTGCGCCCCCTCGATTTACACGAGCATTCAAAAAAGCTACCCGGCCCGCATCGAAGGTTCGACCGTGCTGGTTTACGACATGGCGGACTCGCTGCCGGAACCGGCCGAAGTCTTGGGCAGCGTTACGGTCAAGGACAGCGGATTTTCGGTCAACTGCAATTATGCGAAGGTCATGCAGCGGGCCAAGGACGAAACGAACAAAATCGGCGGCAACGGGCTTCATTTGGTCTGGCACAAGGAGCCGTCGGCGCTGGGCAGCTCGTGCCACCGCATCGCAGCCCATATGCTTCTCCTTCCCGACTCGGTCTACACGGCTTCCTACTTCGACAACGTAGCGGCGCAGAACGCCCGGCTGGCGGCATACGGTCTCATACCGGCAGACGGAACAGTTGCGCCGGGGAGGGAGACGCCCAAAACGGCAAACAACAACACGCTGACATTCAATGCAGGATACGCCTTTATCACCAGTGACTTCTACCTTCCGGCAGGAGTTTCAGGCAATCCCAAGCAGGGACTCGACATCAACGCCGCCTATCAATGGACATCGCGTATCGGAATCGGTTTCGGACTGCGCTATTCGGGCTATTTCACATCGGTCATGAGCGAAGGGGCGAAATTAAAGGTCCGCCTGCACTACTTCGCCCCGGAATTCGTACTGCGGCAGGAGGCAGGCCGCAACCGCAGATGGGCTTTCCACGAGTCGGTCGGCTTGGGATACGCGCGTTATACGGAGCAAATGGGAAGTCTGTCAGGCGGTATCGGCGGACTGGGCTTTCATGTCGAGGTCGGCTTTGAATACAAATTGGCGCAAAACGTCGGAATCGGAGCCAGCGTCGGAACTTACGGCACACGGTTCAGTTCGATGGACGACGCGGTGTCGCAATACAACGACGACCAGAAAGGCGGCATTTCGCGCATCAGCCTCAACGGCGGCCTGCGTTTTTATTTTTAGCGACAAGTCCCATTAGGGGACGTAGCATAAAACAGATGCGACTATGAATCAACGATCATCTCTGTCTTCACGAATCTGCGGCACGGCGGCGCTCGTCCTGCTGACCTGCGGCGCCGCGCGGCTCCATGCGGCCGCCCCCGCAACGGCCGCATCCCGCACGGACATATCTGCGGCGGCTTGCACGCCGGCTGAAGAGCGGGGCCGGACAACGGAAGAGCAGGTGCGAACAACGGAAGAGCCGGCCCGAACTACAAAAGTGCAGGTGCGAACAACGGAAGACCCGGCCCGGACGGCGGAAGAGCCGCTCAGAACGGCGCCGTCGGACGACCGGAGCAAACGCGCCCGGCATCTCGCTCCGCGGGGCCGTTCGCAGCACACGTTCTTCGCCAACGCCGGGTACACGGCGATCCTCTCCACGATCTACTTCCGCGAAAGTTCTTCCGGTTCGCTGAACGAAGGACTGGAGATCACCGCGGGATACAACTGGACGTCGCGCCGGGGTTTGGGCGTCGGCGTCGTCTATTCGGGCGGGTTCATCTCGGCCCGGCGCGGAGGTTTCGAACGCACCAGCCGCATTCATTACATCGCCCCCGAATTCGTCGCGCGGCAGCGCGTCGGACGCAGGTGGCTCTTCCGCGAAAGCGCGGGTATCGGCTACGGCCGTTACATCCGCGGCTACGCCGGCCTGACTGGCAGCAGGGGCGGCGTAGGCATTCACGAGTCGGTATCGGCCGAGTTCATGCTGACACGCTTCCTCGGACTGGGAGTCACCGTCGGCGGGCAGTGGCTGATCGTCGATTCGCCCGACGTGGACGACGGGGCCGAGCTGAACTTGGCCGGCATCTTCCGGGTTCAGCTGGGCGGAGGCATCCGGTTCTATTTTTAATGCCGGCCGGGCGCAATAATTGCAGGTTATTTAACGTTGTTTCTTTTAGACGCAAACAAAACAGTTAGGATAATGAGCAAAGGTAACAAAATGGATCAGGCGGCGCTTCGCTATCATAGTGAGGGCCGTCCGGGGAAGATAGCGGTCGTACCGACGAAGCCCTATCACACGCAGCATGACTTGTCACTGGCCTATTCGCCCGGCGTCGCAGCCCCGTGCCGCGCCATCGAGGCCAATCCCGACGACGTGTATCGCTACACCAACAAAGGCAATCTGATAGCAGTCATTTCGAACGGCACCGCCGTCCTCGGACTGGGTAATATCGGCGCTCTGGCAGGCAAGCCCGTGATGGAAGGCAAAAGCATGTTGTTCAAGACGTTCGCAGACATCGACGCTTTCGACATCGAAGTCGACGAGACCGACCCCGAAGCGTTCATCCGCACGGTCAAGGCCATCGCCCCGACCTTCGGCGGCATCAACCTCGAAGACATCAAGGCTCCGGAGTGCTTCGAAATCGACCGGAGGCTGAGCGAAGAGCTGGACATTCCCGTGATGCACGACGACCAGCACGGCACGGCCGTGATTTCGACGGCCGCGCTGCTCAATGCGGCGAAAATCGCCGGCAAAGCGCTCGACAAACTCCGCGTCGTAGTGAACGGCGCCGGTGCGGCGGCCATCGCCTGCGCGCGGCTCTTCATCGCCGTCGGCGTCCGCCGCGAAAACATGATTTTCTGCGACAGTCAGGGCGTGGTCACCACCTACCGCACGGACATCAACGAAATAAAACGCGAATTCGCCACCTCCCGCCGCATCACCACCCTCGCCGAAGCCATACACGACGCCGACGTATTCCTCGGCGTATCCAAGGCCGACGTGCTGACTCCCGAAATGCTGCGCACGATGGCGACCAATCCGATCGTCATGGCGCTGGCCAATCCCGATCCGGAGATCGCCTACGACAAAGCAGTCGTTTCGCGTCCCGACATCATCTTTGCGACGGGCCGCTCCGACTACCCCAATCAGGTAAACAACGTGCTGGGTTTCCCCTACATTTTCCGCGGGGCGCTCGACGTGCGGGCCACGAAGATCAACGAAGCGATGAAGCTCGCCGCGGCACGCGCCTTGGCCGAACTGGCGCAGGAGCCTGTACCGAGCATGGTGCTGCGCGCCTATGCGCTGGGCAAACTGGAATTCGGCCGCGGCTACCTCATTCCCAAGCCGCTCGATCCGCGTCTGCTCTGCACTGTGACGCCCGCCGTGGCACGCGCCGCGATCGAATCGGGCGTAGCCCGGCAGCCCATCACGGACTGGGACGCCTACATCGAGAAGCTGAGGACCATGACCGAGATTTAACGATAAGTAGTATATAAAAAAGACCCCGCCGTTGAGGCAAACTTTTTTTGTTTGATAATTGATTGATAACCAGTAGTTAGTTTCGCTTAA
>ENA-OZGA01000553-OZGA01000553.1-human-gut-metagenome-genome-assembly--contig:-NODE-553-length-15534-cov-4.450998_pt1 | contig 15534 bp, 12 predicted proteins | sample MGYA00245112_ERZ653649 | MGnify/ENA primary metagenome ERZ653649 (study PRJEB26926, sample SAMN06165071) | human gut metagenome | biome: ENVO:00009003; feature: ENVO:2100002; material: ENVO:00002003...
TGTGTATAAGAGACAGGCTCTTGGTGGCTGTCGTTTTATCTGCACAATGTACAGATGAACGGGTTAATATCGTAACGGCTGGTATGTTCCCTAAATATAATAGACCAGAAAAAATGATAACCCTTGGTGTAGAAGGGTTAGAAGAAAAAATTAAGACCTGTGGTCTCTATCACAGTAAGGCAAAAAATCTCATTGCCACGTGCGGCATTCTTTGTGAAAAATATGGCGGCGAGGTACCGGAATCGTTTGAGGAACTCGTCAAGCTGCCAGGTGTAGGGCGTAAGACGGCAAACGTACTTGTCAGCATCCTCTTTAACACGCCGGCCATTGCCGTTGATACTCATGTATTCCGCGTTTCCAACCGCCTTCATCTGGCAACGGGAACGACGCCTTTAGAAGTCGAAAAGGGGCTTCAAAAGGCGATTCCTAAAGAATGGTGGAGTCGTGCCCACCATTGGCTCATCTGGCACGGAAGGCGCGTATGCAAAGCGCGCAAGCCTCTTTGTGACAATTGTTTTTTAAGCGATCTTTGTCCTTCAAGGGGCGTTCATGATACAGTAAAGAAATAGATTTTATTGTACGTCATTATGCCTTTCTGTAAATTGACAAATCCCTTTAATTTAGGTACTATAAAGGAGCACGTATTCGCTTCAAATTGCGTTGAAACGGTCGTGACATTCATGGAGAAGGAGTCTATACATATGGATTTACAATTTGTAAAAGGCAGTTACATGGATGAAATCAAGCTCGGTGACCGACATGTATTGTTTACCCTCGAAGGCCTAGATGAAGGCCAGGAAAAAGAGGCGAATGAATACAGCGAAAAAGTTTGGAATTGGATTCTTCAGCATCATTCGCAGGTGCTGGCGCATGCAGGCCTTATTGCCAGTTTTAAAAATAAAAAATGGCATGTCGATGGAGCGCCTGAAGTTTCGCCAGAAGAAATGCGTGAATACTTGAATCAGATTAATTCGGTATATGTAAAATATGAAGGTGGCTTCGACGTATTCTTTGATACGAGTGCTATTTTCCAGGAACGTTCCATCGTCGTATCGGTAAGTAAAAACTTTGCTTTTGAAGGTTTCAAATTGCTATAAATATTGTGCAACCTACATATGTGTGGTAGAATAGAGTAAGTCATAATTGTGAGGTGAAAAAAATGGCAAAACACATCATTACGATTAACACAGAATCTATCCAGAAAACGGTTCAGCATGCAGGCTGCAGCGAATGCCAGACATCTTGTCAGTCCGCTTGCAAAACGTCCTGCACTGTAGGCAATCAGGTCTGCACAAAATAAGGTAGATAAATAAGGGGACGCCCTTTACCGCAAGGTAAAGGGTATTCTTTTTGTATGGAGGAACAAATGGCTAAGATTAAACCAATGATACATAAATATTGCCAGAATGGCACCTATATGCTCCTCGATGTTAATAGCGGCATTATCAATGTCATCGACAAGATGACCTATGACGTATTAGATACATATAGGGGAGACAACAAGGAAGAAGTCCATCGTCAGTGGGATAGTGTTTATGCTCCGACAGATATTGATGAAACACTGGAAGAACTGGACGAACTCATCAATAAGGAAATGCTTTTTGCACCGATGTGCGAAAGTTTTGAAGTTGTGGCAAAGGAAAAGCCAATCATTAAATCGTTGTGCCTTAATATTGCCCATGACTGTAATTTACGCTGCAAATACTGTTTTGCCTCTCAAGGCGATTACGACACTCATCGTCGCGAACTCATGAGTTTTGATGTGGCAAAGCACGCCGTCGATTTGCTCATCAAGAGCACGGAAGGCAAACGGCAGCACTGTGAAATCGACTTTTTCGGCGGCGAACCGCTCATGAACTTTGACGTTGTCAAACAGACGATATCCTATATTCGGGAACAGGAAAAAATCCATGATAAAGTGTTTAAACTTTCTCTTACGACAAATGGAATGCTCCTGGACCCGGAAAAGGTAAAGTATCTAACCGATAATCATATCAGCCTTATTTTAAGTCTGGATGGTCGTCCGGAGGTTCATGACCGCATGCGCCCCAATGCTGGTGGAAAAGGATCCTATCAGACATGCGCTGACAACCAGGTCTATGCGGCAAAACATCGTAACGGCGAGGAATATTATGTCCGTGGCACCTATACAAAATATAACCTTGACTTTACAGAAGACGTAAAACATATGGCAGATCTTGGATTTGAAGGACTTTCTATGGAACCTGTCGTAGGAGATGATTTGTCCTATGCCATAACAAAAGAAGATTTACCTCGTATTTATGAAGAATATGACAATCTGACTAACTTCTATCTACAGCGCTATGATGAAGGCCGGCCTTTTGTCTATTATCACTTTATTATGGACTTGTATCGTGGACCGTGCATTGCTAAACGTCTTCGCGGTTGCGGTGCCGGCCATGAATACATGTGTGTTGTCCCTAATGGCGACATCTACCCGTGCCACCAATTCGTAGGACAAGAAGAATACGTTCTTGGCAATGTATACGATGGTGTCCAGAATACGGAATTGCCGCCGCTCTTTAGAGATACACACGTCCTTAACAAACCTACATGTTGTGATTGCTGGGCTAAATTCTTCTGTAGCGGTGGTTGCCATGCCAACAACATTAAATACGGCGGCGATATTCATACACCATATGAACTGAGTTGCAAAATCCAGAAAAAGCGCATCGAATGCGCCATGTATATCCAGGCTGTATTGGCCATAAAGGAACGGCAAACAGGTGAACAAGGATGATGAAGAAACTCAATATCTTCCTCTGGGTCGTCGTCTTTGCCTACCTCATATATGCCATGCGTATAGATGGGCCGACAACGAAACTAGTGGTGCTCTTCATCCTAGGTATCGTAGCTGCTGCAGCACAATACCGGAATGATAAAAAGAGACGAGAAGAAGAGAAAAAGGAATAACGTAATATGGAAAAGAAGCAAATGCGAAATGTATTTGCTTCTTTTTTGATGGAAGATGGTAATCGGTAGGATTGGCTACTTGAGAGTTTTCCCTTTTCCATCATCATTGCGGAAATACTATTTTCAAGATGCATACAGTTATAATTATTTTACATATGTTATATGGAGCGTGAGTGTATTATATATTGTGTACGCGTAACCATTCCTTCTTATCATAAATTTGTAAACGCCTTATATTTACAATGTTATTTCGACATTTTGACAAATCTGTTTCTATGGTGTATACTTTATACAAGTCATCTGGTAGAACTATGTTCTAGGTAGATGATTTTTTGAGCAAAAACCATATAGATGCAAGGAAGTAAAAGAGAGGAAACTAGGACAACTCGCCAATGAACCCTTGCAAAAATACGGTAGATGCTCATCTGTAACGAGTCTCAGAAATTTCGTATTTTTTAGAAAAGGGGTATTTCACATGAAAGCAAAAGTACTCGCAGCATTGGCTGCTACAATGGCTGTAGGCGCAACGTGTGCCTTCGCAGCTAACCCGTTCGTTGACGTTCCTACTGATTCTTGGGCATACAAATCGGTCGTAGAATTGGCAGACGCTGGTATCATCCAAGGTGTAGATGGCCAGTACTTCCAGGGCGAACGCAACATCACTCGGTATGAAGCTGCTGAAATGACAGCAAAAGCAATGGCTCACATGGACAAAGCGTCTGTTGAACAGCGCGCTCTCATCAACAAATTGGCTGATGAATTCGCTGATGAACTGAACAGCCTCGGCGTTCGCGTATCCAACCTGGAAAAGAAAGTCGGCAACGTGAAATTAACTGGTGACGCTCGTCTCCGTTATCGGTATCAGGACGGCAATAAAGAAAATGATAATTCTTGGGATTATCGTATCCGTCTCCGTGCCAATGCACAGGTTAATGACCGCACGAAGGTAACCTATGGTATTAGCACAAACAACCACAACTTCGGTAGTGATGGAGCAGCAAGTGGCGAAGATAAAAATGATAGCAATGATACATACACGGATCTCGCCAACGTCGATTACAACTTTGGCGGCAACAACTGGGATCTCTTAGTGGGTCGTTATGAATATAAACTTGGCGGCGCTAATTCCTATGGCTATCAGTATCAAGACGTATTTGACGGAGCTCAGTTACAGTACACTAACGATCACTTCCGCGCTACTGCCGGCTATGGTAAATTTAAAGAAGGCAGCACAAAATATGATAATGCGTTGCTCGGCGCAAAAACGGCTTACGGCGAATTAGAAGGCTTCTGGAACACCGGTGCAGTTGGCGTATATTACAACAACTTCGATGCTGCTGAACATCGCAAGACTGCTGATGACCTCTGGGGTGCATACTTGAAACAAGGCTTCGGCAAAAATTGGACAGCTTTCGTAAACTACGAAAAAGCTAACGACAGCTATGTTGGTGATAACAAGAAAGACGATGCTGACGTTTGGATTGGTAAGCTCCAGTACGGCCAGGCTTCTTTCGCTGCTCCGAAATCCTGGGATGCTTGGGTTGAATACATCAACGCTGAAGACGGCGCTTTCGTCGGCGGTCCTATGAATGCATGGCGTTTCAACAACTACGATAACGTTGAAACATGGGGTGCAGGTATCGACTATACCTTCGCTAAGAATGCGATGTTCAGCGTCATGCAGTCTTTTGCAACGGACGCAAAGGATGATGGAACGGATCCGGAAGAACAGACACGTGCTCAGTTCGTATTCGTATTCTAATAGAATCAATTTTCCTCAAAAAGACCACTCGAAAGGGTGGTCTTTTTTTACAGTTTTGTGACAATGTGAACGTATTTGTAACAAGTTAAACGTTTTTTAAACCAAAACGACGAAAAAATCATCAATTTACATGTCAAGAGCAGGCATAACCATGGGATTTGTTACGCTTTTTTGACAAAACATCATTCATCATGTATAATTATCACAAGGTCGTCGGTAGACGAATCGTCTAGGTGACGATCGTGCAGAGCGGAAAACCATATAGATGCAAGGAAGTAAAAGAGAGGAAACTAGGACAACTCGCCAATGAACCCTTGCAAAAATACGGTAGATGCTCATCTGTAACGAGTCTCAGAAATTTCGTATTTTTTAGAAAAGGGGTATTTCACATGAAAGCAAAAGTACTCGCAGCATTGGCTGCTACAATGGCTGTAGGCGCAACGTGTGCCTTCGCAGCTAACCCGTTCGTTGACGTTCCTACTGATTCTTGGGCATACAAATCGGTCGTAGAATTGGCAGACGCTGGTATCATCCAAGGTGTAGATGGCCAGTACTTCCAGGGCGAACGCAACATCACTCGGTATGAAGCTGCTGAAATGACAGCAAAAGCAATGGCTCACATGGACAAAGCGTCTGTTGAACAGCGCGCTCTCATCAACAAATTGGCTGATGAATTCGCTGATGAACTGAACAGCCTCGGCGTTCGCGTATCCAACCTGGAAAAGAAAGTCGGCAACGTGAAATTAACTGGTGACGCTCGTCTCCGTTATCGGTATCAGGACGGCAATATAGAAAACGATAATTCTTGGGATTATCGTATCCGCCTTCGTGCCAATGCACAGGTTAATGATCGTACACAAGTTGTATACGGTATCAACACTAACAACCATAGTTTTGGCAATGATGAAAAAGCAAGTGGCGAAGATTCCAATGACGACAATGATACATACACGGATCGCGCCTATGTGGACTATAACTTCGGCGGTAACAACTGGGATTTAAAAGTTGGTCGTTATGAATATATCATGGGCGGCGACAATGCATATGGCTATAACTATGGCGATGTATTCGATGGCGCTCAGTTACAATACACTAACGATCATTTCCGTGCAACTGCCGGCTATGGTAAGTTTAAAGAAGGCGAAGATAATGGACTTCTTGCAGCCAAAACAGCATATGGCGAATTAGAAGGATTCTTTAAGAACGCTGCTGTTGGTGTATATTATAATGATATCAATGCTAAAGGTAAGAATCTTGAAGATGTGGATAATCTTTGGGGCGCTTACGCTAAATTTAACTTTGGCAAAGATTGGACCTTACTTGGCAACTATGAAGTAGCTAAAGATGCAGGTACAGATGGCGACGATGCAAATGTATGGATTGGCAAACTCCAGTATGGTCAGGCTTCCTATGCAGCTCCGAAGTCCTGGGATGCATGGGTTGAATACATCGACGCTGAAGACGGTGCATTCCTTGACGGTTCCACAAATGGTTGGCGTTGGGATAACTACGACAACATTGAAACATGGGGTGTTGGTATCGACTATACCTTCGCTAAGAACGCAATGTTCAGCGTCATGCAGTCCTTTGCAAGCGATTGGAAAGATGACAATGGTAAAGACGATCCGGAAGAAATGACGCGTGCTCAGTTCACGTTCGTATTCTAATCCATCGATTAGGCTATCAAAAGACCACTCGAAAGAGTGGTCTTTTTTCTGTTTCTTTGTCTTTTTCACCATTTGTAGACAGAGACGCGTCATAAGGGTATAATAAAAAAATGGACAAGAAAAAAATGGAAGAAAAAATCAATCGCATAGAAGATACGATAAGGGATGACGAAAGACGCGTGGTTCAATCGGTCAAGACCAGAAGAAAGGTATCCTGTACCGTTGCTGGCCTTATCGCAATGGGGCTGTTGGCTGTGGGGGCGGCTTACTACGTTCCCAATTACTTGCTTCCCTATGAAGATACGTATGTCCTCGTAAAGGACGATATGACGGCTAAGGAGATTTCAGATGAACTTCACGATAAAGGCCTCGTCGCCCATCCTACACTGTTTAGACTGGCTGCTATGGTGACCGGGCAGGCAGGGGAACTGAAAAAGGGGGAATATCGTATTTCAACGAATATGAGTATCCACGAAATGCTGGGAAAAATCACGAGCGGCCACTCCGAAGCAGAGCAGGTCGTGATTCCAGAAGGCTATACGGTACGGAAAATTGCCAAGCTTCTAGATGAACGGCATATCGTCAGTGAAGACGAGTTTTTGGCAGCCGCCAATGATTCCCAGCTCCTGTATCCGTACATGAAAGGGAATAGAAAGGTTAGCTTCGTGACGGAAGGGTTTCTCTTTCCAGATACGTATTTTATCCCTACCGATTCTACTGGAGAAGATATTGTCAAGATGATGCTGAAAAATTTTGATGATCATGTTCCACAGGAAATGAAAGAGCAGATTGGCAAGACAAACCTGTCTATATACCAATTCGTTACATTAGCATCGCTCATTGAAAAAGAAGCGAAATTTGAACAGGATCGTCCTTTAATTGCGTCGGTGTTCTTGAACCGCCTTCAGAAAGGTATGAAGCTCCAGTCAGATGCAAGTATTTCCTATGCGATGGGCAGCTACAAGACGGCATATTCGATTGATGAAACTGAGTACGATTCGCCTTATAATACATATCGCTATGCCGGCTTGCCACCGGGACCGATTTGCAACCCTGGCCTGGAATGTATGACGGCTATTTTGAAGGCCCCTAAGACGGAGTATCTCTATTTTGTTGCCGATAAGGACGGCCATAATCACTTTGCCGTCACTTATGATGAACATATGAACAATGTGGAGGCCTATATGCCATGAGAGACGTATTGGAAGCAATGAAGCAAAAGGCCCGTGAAGAGGAGCTCCCTATCCTGCGAGATTCGGAGCTTCCTTTATTTCGCGGTATCGTGGAGCATGCACATCCTGAACATATTTTAGAAATTGGCACGTGTATCGGGTATTCGACTCTTCAAATGGCCAGCGTCATGGCTGAAGGCGGAAAGATCACGACTATTGAAGTCGATACAGACCGTCACGATGCGGCACGGCGTTTTTTTGATGCCACACCGTATAGGGCACAGATTTGTGCCTTATGTGGCGATGGTACGGCGTTATTAGATGACCTTACAGGACCTTGGGATTTTGTCTTTCTCGACGGGCCGAAGGGGCAGTACGTGCGGCAACTGAAGAAAATCATGCCGCACCTTGCGCCAGGCGCCATCATCATGGCAGACAACTTGCGTTACCATGGTATGATATATATCGAAGGGACGTTACCGCATAAGCACAGGACGGCCATTACAAGGCTCCGCGAATTTTTGGCAATTCTCAATGATCATCAGCATTTTGATACCGTATTTTTTGAAAACGGCGATGGCTTGACCGTATCCCGTTGGAAAGGATGACAATGAAAAAAATGGAACTGCTGGCACCAGCTGGCAATATGGATAAATTGAAAATGGCGTTTCTCTACGGCGCCGATGCCGTCTATCTCGGAGGCAAGATGTTTGGACTCCGGGCTTTTAGTGATAATTTTTCAAACGAAGAATTGGAAGAAGCCGTTCAGTATGCCCACAGCATCGGAAAAAAAATACATGTAACCGTCAATATCTTTCCACATAATGATGATTTGACGGGGTTACCTGAATACTTGCGGTTCTTAGATTCCATTCACGTCGATGCCCTCCTCATCGCCGATCCTGGCATTTTCCGCATGGCCCGGGAAATTGTGCCGCATATGGCTATTCATATTTCAACGCAGGCCAATACGACGAACTGGTCGACGGTACAATTTTGGCATGACCTTGGCGCCAGCCGCGTCGTGATGGCAAGAGAAGTGAGCCTAAACGATGTAGCAGAAATTCATCGCCGTGTACCGGATATTGAATTAGAAGGGTTCATTCACGGGGCCATGTGTATTTCCTACTCAGGTCGTTGCCTCTTGAGTAATTATTTCACGGAAAATCGTGATTCTAATCGTGGACAGTGTGTCCAGTGCTGCCGCTTCAAATATAACGTCGTCGAAGAAAAGCGGCCGGGCCAGTATTTTCCTGTCGTAGAAGATGAACGAGGAACGTATATCTTCAATTCTAAAGACTTATGCCTCCTGCCGTATTTGCCGGATTTATATAAGGCGGGCTTGTCGAGTTTAAAAATTGAAGGCCGTATGAAGAGCATCCATTATGTGGCAACTGTCGTAAAGGTCTATCGTGAAGCCTTTGATGCGTATGAACGTGATCCGGAACATTTTACGGTACAAGAGGAATGGCTGAAGGAATTGGAAAAAATCTCCCATCGTCCTTACACGAAGGGATTTTCTGTCTCGCAGCCTACAGAAGACGACCAGGTCTATAGTCAGTCCAGCAATACCCAGACGCATGACTTCATCGGCCTTGTGCAAGACTACGATGCAACCCATCATATTGCCTGGGTAGAACAGCGGAATCACTTTAAAGTCGGGCAGACTGTAGAATTTTTACAGCCTAAGGGAAAGCTTGTTACTGTGACGTTAGAAAAGCTTTGTGATGCTGACGGCAACCCTGTTGAAGCTGCCCGCCATGCACAGGAACGAATCGGCATTTATATGGATACGCCGTTAGAACCATATAGCATGATGCGCCGTGAGGTGAAATAAAATGTATAGCCGAGATTGGGTTTACTTTCAAATAGAACCTTCTAATATGACGTATGTGACGAGAATCATGGAAGGCTTTGAATACGTAGGCGTCGTAACCGCCTTAGATGGGAAAAAAGGTACAGGTTACGTCAGGACCACTCCGGACACGGCACCTATGGCCAAAGACATATTGCAGCACATGCCCTTTGAAGTGACGATTTTGGACTGGGAAGAAGCTACGCTGGGCTAAACTGGCCTCGTCGGCGGCTAAAGCGTCCTTTCAAGTCCGGCTTTTAGGGCCAAAGCCCGAGACTGCTCGATAGTTTTACTTCGGTGGGAAGTTGTGAATGCTGGCAGACAATAAAATGGATTGTCATTGCCGTTCTTGCGATTTTATGCGTATTTTGGTAAAATATTATATTGATATTAATGTGTCAATTTCTCTAACTTAATTTACAGAAGCGTTACATTGGAGGTTTTTTCGTGTTCGATTCATTTATTCAACGCCTTCTCGGTAATACAACCGAAAGGGAAATCAAAAAGATGTGGCCTATTGTCCGTCGCATTGGTGAATTGGAAGGGCCCTTGTCGTCTTTGAGTGATTCGTCTCTCCAAGCGAAGACTTTTGAATTCAAGGAACGTCTCCAGAACGGCGAAACGCTGGATGACCTCCTTCCGGAAGCGTTTGCTGTTGTTCGCGAAGCATCTCGTCGCGTTCTTGGCATGCGCCATTTCGATGTTCAGATGTTAGGTGGCATCGTGCTACATCGCGGTGATATTGCAGAAATGCGTACTGGTGAAGGTAAAACATTGGTTGCTACATTGCCGGTATATTTAAATGCTCTCACTGGTAAAGGTGTTCACGTCGTTACGGTCAACGATTATCTGGCTACCCGTGATAGTGAAGAAATGGGCCAGATATACAAATTCCTCGGTTTGTCTGTAGGTCTTATCGTCCATGATTTGACGTATGATCAGCGCCGCCGTGCATACAATGCTGACATTACGTATGGTACGAATAATGAATTTGGTTTCGATTACCTCCGTGATAATATGGTCATCAGCAAGGATCAGATGGTTCAGCGGCCTCTTAATTACTGTATCGTCGATGAAGTAGACAGTATCCTCATCGATGAAGCGCGGACGCCGCTCATCATTTCCGGCCCCGGCGAAAAATCGACAGATTTGTACTATACGTTAGCCGCAATCGTAAAAGATTTTACGGCTGATGATTACATTATGGATGAAAAGCAGAAAACCATTGCTCCGACAGATAGTGGTGTTGCAAAGGTAGAAAAACGCCTTGGCATCAGCAACATGTTCGATAACGATCATCTTGATTTGAACCATCTCGTCATCCAGGCTTTGCGGGCTAAATTCATGATGCATCGCGACAAAGATTACGTCGTAAAGAATGGCGAAATCGTTATCGTTGATGAATTTACGGGCCGTCTCATGTTTGGCCGCCGTTACAGTGATGGTCTTCATCAGTCCATAGAAGCCAAAGAAAATGTCAAGGTCCAGGGCGAAAGCAAGACCTTGGCGACCATTACATTCCAGAACTATTTCCGTATGTACAATAAGTTGGCCGGCATGACTGGTACAGCTAAGACGGAAGAAGAAGAATTCAATAAGATTTACAAGCTGGATGTCTATGTCATTCCTACGAATCGTCCTATGATCCGTAAAGATTTGCCTGACGTTATTTATAAGACGAAGCATGCAAAATATAAGGCCGTTGTACGGGAAGTCAAAAAACGCCATGAAACAGGACAGCCTGTTCTGGTTGGCACGACGAGCATCAGCCAGTCTGAAATCCTGAGCCAGCTTCTGGATAAGGAACATATCGTTCACAATGTGTTGAATGCTAAATTCCATGAAAAGGAAGCTGAAATCATCAAAGATGCAGGCCAGAAGGGTATGGTTACCATTGCAACCAATATGGCTGGCCGCGGTACTGATATTAAGCTTGGCAAAGGTGTTCCTGAATTGGGCGGCCTTATGATTATCGGTACGGAACGCCACGAAAGCCGTCGTATCGATAACCAGCTCCGTGGCCGTGCTGGTCGTCAAGGTGACCCGGGTACGACACAGTTCTTCCTTTCCTTGGAAGATGACCTCATGCGTATTTTTGGCTCAGACAATATTGCCAAATTCATGGATCGTCTCGGTATGGAAGATGATGAACCTATTACGGCCCGCATGATCACAAAGTCTATTGAAAAGGCGCAGAAGAAAGTAGAAAGTCATAACTTTGAAATCCGTAAATACGTCTTGGAATATGATGATGTCATGAATAAACAGCGTGAAGTATTGTATGCACAGCGACGTCAGGTATTGACGGCCGATTCCCTGCGCGACAATATTCTTGATATGGTTGAAGATATCATCAAAGATGGACTTGATAAGTATGCTGATGAAAAGCTCTATCCAGAAGAATGGGATTTTGCCGGCCTTTTAAGCCAGATGCAGCAGTACTTCGTGCCGAAGGATGCCGTAACGGCCAAGGAATTGGAAGATATGAGCCGTCCTGAAGTCCATGATACGCTTTATGATATTGCTGTAAAACTCTATGACGCCCGGGAAGAACAAATCGGTTCGGACACGATGCGTCAGCTCGAACGGGCTATCATGCTTCGTGTCGTTGACAGCAAATGGATGGATCACCTCGATGCGATGGATGCCTTGAAGGAAGGTATCAACCTTCGTGCCTATGGACAGAAGAATCCTCTTGTCGAATATAAGTTTGAAGCGTATGATATGTTCCAGGAAATGATCGATTCCATTAAGCGGACGACGGTTACCTTCTTGTATCATATCCAGGTAACGTACAGCAAACCCGTACCGGCAGCAGAAGATCATCTCCAGGGGGCACAGGCTGTCCATACGGAAAGCCGCCCTGTTACGGCAGAAGACATCAAGGAAGATGAACAGAAACAAAATCAATAGTTAGTATGTTGTGTGAACAGTGACTGCCTGACGAAATTGATCAGGTGGCCACTGCTCACTGCGTTTTATGAAAGATGGTGAATCTTGTGTTATTAGACGAAATGCGTAAACCTTTAGAAGACCTGAAACAGAGAATACAAGAAATCGGGGATTCACTTTAACCTCCCTAAAAAGAAAGAAAAAATCATGGAGTATGACATGAAGATGAGTGATCCTGATTTTTGGAATAATCCAGAAAGGGCGAAAAAGATTTCCCAGGAAGCTACGCTCCTTAAAACGGAAGTAGAAGGCCATGAAAAGTTGGAGGAACAAGTGACAGATCTTATTGACTATCTTGATATGGCTATCGACGAAGGAGATACGGATCTGGCTGACGAAATCGAATCGCAGTATCATACACTCATTAAGGAAATTGAAAAAAGAGAAGTTCGTCTGCTCTTGTCTGGCGAATATGATAACTGCAATGCCATCGTTACGTTCCATGCTGGTGCCGGTGGAACAGAAGCACAAGACTGGACACAAATGCTCATCCGCATGTATACACGCTGGGCAGAACAGAATGGCTTCCATATCAATATCATGGATATGCAGCCTGGCGACGAAGCGGGAATTAAAAGTGCGGCCTTTACGATCGAAGGGGAATTTGCGTATGGCTATTTGAAGTCGGAAAAAGGCGTACATCGTCTCGTCCGGATTTCTCCGTTCGATGCAGCCGCACGTCGCCATACGTCTTTTACAGCTGTCGATGTCATGCCTGAACTTCCGGATGATGTGGATATTGAAATCAATATGGATGATGTCCGCGTCGATTACTTCCGCGCTTCTGGTGCTGGTGGCCAGCATGTCAACAAGACGAGTTCTGCAGTCCGCATGACTCATATCCCGACGGGTATCGTCGTACAATGTCAGAACGAACGGTCGCAGATGCAGAATCGTGAAATGTGTATGAAATATTTGCGGGCAAAGTTATTTGAATTGGAACAGGAAAAGCAGGCTAAACTGAAAGCCGAAATCGGTGGTGAACATCAGGCTATCGAATGGGGCAGTCAGATTCGTTCTTATGTGTTCCATCCATACACTATGGTCAAGGATCATCGGACGAATGTGGAAACCGGTAATATCCAGGCTGTCATGGATGGTGATCTGGATATGTTCATTGAAGGATATTTACAGCAGCAGAAAGAAAAACGTCTGGCTGCACAATAATTAGTGAGAAGGTTACAGACCAGTTTATGAAGAAATCAATTTTTTTTGGTATACTTGTCATGCTGTTCATCATTGTCAACGCCGGGGCGCCGCGCCTTGCCGAGTATGGCTTGTATCGAAGCCTTTCAAAAAAAATGGATATTCAGCCTCAAGAGGTATACGTCGAAACGACGCCGGGCATGAAAGCTCTTTTTGGCTACATTGATACGGCCCATGCGGAAGGCCACGATTTTACTGTTAATGGCTTAACGTTTCAATCGTTGGAATGTAATGTCCAGGGTTTAGAATACGATGTCTTAGGCAGTATTGCCAATCAGTCCTTTCGTGTAACTTCTGCTGAAAAAGGTGATTTAATCGCTACGGTACGTGCCGATGACTTGAGGGATTATTTACGCCATCACATCAAAGGGGCTAAAGATCTTGATGTGTCTTTCGACAATGATGAAATACGCATGACTGGTAAAATCAAGATTGGCGGCCTCTTTACAGCAGATGCCTTGATTGCCGGCCGATTTGGTATGGAAGGGAAGAAGCTCATGTTTCTGCCGACAGAAGTCACGGTGAAAGGGAAGGGCATGACCTTTTCGGGTGCCCGTGAAGCCCGCATAGAAGTATATGATTTCAGCGATTTCCCCATGGGAATCGTTCCCGATATGGTGTTGCTTGAAAATGGTATCTTGACTATTCATGGCAGTGTGAGTAACTTGTAAATAAGGTGGGTATGATGAAGATAAATAACAAGCGCAGTAAAATGCTCATGGTCGTTGCCGTCTTGATTGGCTTCGTGTGCTGTATATTTCTTGCAATGGAGCGATATGGCATAGAAAACAAGAATATGTCCATCGAACAGGCTCTCGATTACGATGCCGTTCTTGTCATGGGGCAAAATGAAGGCTATAGTCGTTCGGAGATTTTAGAAAAGAGCCGTGAAGCCGGCATTACAAGTTTTACTATTTACGATACGACGTTGAACAAGATGACCCAGCGCGGTGAATGTTCTCTTATTACACGCCTCGGGGCGCAGCTCTACTATCCCCAATTTGGTTTACAAAATGAACAGTATGAGTATTTCCTCATCGGCAAACCTAAAGATCAGAAGGATTTTTATTTTGATGAACTTGTAGAAGATTTACAAACCCGTATTGGAAAGGAAAATGCGGTTGTCATCCATAACGATCGCTATCGCATTGCCGGCCTTCATGGGTCCATGCCGTCTCTTGGTGAAATCAACTTAGGTATCATGTCGGCTGACGCCAATGCGATTGCTGAAAGTGGTTTCCACGTCATTTTGCGGCCTACAAATTATGGCAACGTTACAGATAGCAAGCTGGAACATTTTTTCAATCGTGCAGATCAGATAAAGAATGTATCAGGCATGATGTTCGTAGGAAAAGAAGTATTAGGGTACAGTCCTGATGCAGCAAACCGAAAAGAGCTCTTGCAGCTGACAGCTGACCGCATGTTATCTCGTCAGATTCCTTTTTATATGATTGAAGCACAGAATCAGCTCCAGTATGATACACAAGATGGGATGTATGATTTGGCCGGCCTTATGCATTACAACACGGGCCGCGTCTATGCTATGACAAAAGAAGAGCTGGAAAAAATTGACCCCGAAGAAGCGTCTATGCGTTTTTATATCAGCGATCTGGAACGCAATGTGCGCATCAATCTTTATCCGCTTTACAAAAAGCCACGCCATGGACAGACGCTTCTCGATACGAACTTGCATTATATCAAGACAGTTAGTCAAAAACTTCAAGCCCGGGGATACACGCTGCGAAAAGCGTCTATCTTACCCGTATATTATCCAAATCGTATCCTTCTTGCCATTGCAGCCGCAGGGGCAGCTTGTGGTTTTGTATTCCTCCTGAATCTGTTGATTCCGTTGCGTGATAAGGTGAATTATATTCTCATGGCCCTTGCCGTGCTCTTTGGCGGCGGTGGGGCTTTGGTGGCTAAAGGTGCTTTGTTCTTGCAAATCATGGCAATTGGCTGTGCTGTAACTGTCTCTTATACACATCT
>ENA-OZGA01000558-OZGA01000558.1-human-gut-metagenome-genome-assembly--contig:-NODE-558-length-15428-cov-5.767449_pt1 | contig 15428 bp, 8 predicted proteins | sample MGYA00245112_ERZ653649 | MGnify/ENA primary metagenome ERZ653649 (study PRJEB26926, sample SAMN06165071) | human gut metagenome | biome: ENVO:00009003; feature: ENVO:2100002; material: ENVO:00002003...
GATCTACACTTATGCGATCGTCGGCAGCGTCAGATGTGTATAAGAGACAGACGCGAAGCCGTTTCTCGGTGAGCGTATAGAACTCAAACTGATCGACCCGGCCCGCATCGCAGCAGCCTTACAGAGGAGGTGACCTATATTGGATAGACGCAAGGCCGGCATACTGCTGGCCTGTTTACTTGGCTTGGTGTTGCTGCTGTATCTCGGCGGGCTGCTGGGTCAGTTGCTTTACAACTATGAAGAATGGATGCGTCAGGACGGCATAACCGGCGGCTTGCTCATGGTCGAGATAAGCGCCAGCCCGCTCGATTGCATTTCGGGCGCATTCACCGCGAGCGGCCTCAAGGGTACGCTTTTAATTCTACTTGGCATCGGCGGCGTCATCCTGTATGTCAAGCTCCACGATAAGTTCGGAAATAAGGAATACGACGCGAGGAACTTCACCCGCTCGAAATCCGGCGCATACGGCACGGCAGGCTGGATGGAACCCAAGGAAGTCAAAACGGTATTCGAGATAGCACCGCCGGACAAGGCCAAAGGAACGATACTCGGAGAACTGAACGGCCAGGCGGTCTGTCTCCCCGTGGATACGAAGCTCAACAGGCATATATTGGTGTTCGGTGCGTCGGGCACCATGAAAAGCCGTGCTGTGATTCGCCCATACCTCATCCAGAGCGTCAAGCGTCAGGAATCTGTGATCGTGACAGACAGTAAATCGGAACTGTATAACGATATGGCGGGCTATTTCATTGATAACGGGTATGAGGTCAAAGTGTTCAACCTCGTTGACCCGCATCATAGCGACTCATGGAACTGCATGGCTGATCTGCAGCAGGACACGCTTCTTGCGCAGGTATTGAGCGACGTCATCATCTCCAACACCAGCGGAGAAAGGGGCGACCATTTCTGGTACAATGGCGAGGCCAACTTGTTAAAGGCGCTAGTGCTCTATGTTGACCATACCACAGCATTTGGCGCAGAGCGGCGGAATCTGCCGGAGGTATATCGCTTCCTAACCCAAACCAATGAACGGCAGCTATCGGCGCTGTTTGATAAGCTGCCCGTGGAGCACCCGGCCAGAGCGCCCTACAATCTGTTTCGCCAGTCCAGCGACACGGTGCGCTCAGGTATCCTGCTCGGTCTGGGAACGCGTCTTCAAACCCTGCAAAGTGAGCAGGTCAAGCGCATCCTAAGCCGCAGTGACATCGACCTGACTGCCCCGGCAAAGCGCAAATGCGCTTACTTCGTGATACTCGACGATCAGAACAGCACCATGAACTTCCTTTCCTCGCTGTTCTTCTCGTTCCTGTTTATCCGGCTGACACGCTTCGCAGACGCATCGCCGGGCGGTCGCTGCCCCATACCGGTCAACTTCGTACTCGACGAATTTGCGAACATCGGCACCATCGGCGGGAACAACGGCCGGGATTTCGCCCGCTCGGCAGCCACGCTTCGTTCCCGTGCGGTCTCGCTGGTACTGGTATTGCAAAGCCTTCCCCAGCTCCAGAACCGATACGGCAACAACCTTTGGGCCGAAATACTCGGCTGCTGTGATACGCAGCTTATGCTGGGCTGTTCAGATGATGTGACGGCAACGTATGTATCCACCCGCAGCGGCGACATGACCATCGACGTGAACTCCACCATGACCACCCGGCAAACCTTCGCTGTAGCGCAGGTCATACCGCAGTACCGATACTCCGAGGGCTTAGGCAAGCGCCGCCTGCTTACCCCTGATGAAGTCCTGCGCTTACCGCACGACGATATGCTCGTGGCGTTAAGGGGGCAGAAAATACTGCGGTTAAAAAAACTCGATTATACCCGGCTCGCCGCGGCAAAGCAGCTGCGCCCTTGCTCCATACTGGATTATCAGGCGAGCGTTTATTCAGAACCCATGAGCCAGCCGTATGCAGTGCAGCCGCAGTACACGCCGCTTACGCCCAGCGTTGGCGACCTTTACGAAACAGCCACCCCACCCGAAAACTTTTGATAGGAGGAAATAAAAGCATGCCTAAGAAAACATCCGAAACCGAAATCGTTGAAACGATGAATATGGAGTTATCCACGCCCGGTACAGCCGAAGACACCGCTGTGTCCATGACTGAGAATGAAAACAGTGAAATCGCCTTGGGATCCGCTGAGGAGATTGTCGAAAAACCTGATGAAACGGTGTCCCCTACGACTGAAACGGCCGAAGCGGATATTGCACCAGACGACGGCGTCGAAGCCATTGATTCAATACCATCCCCCACAACTGAAACCGAAGAATCCGCAAACCTTCCTCAGGCGCCTGAAGACAGGCCGGAAAACACAGCCGCAGAGTCGGTTGTACAGGAAACGCCCGAACCAAAGCCCAAGAGGTCCCGAAGAAGCGCTTCCAAGCCTGAGCCTGAATCGGTTATACAGGTAACGCCTTCACCGCAATCCGATGAACCGGCCGCTGACGCACCTGTCCTAGAGACTTCGCCCACACGCAGACCGCGCAGGCGCGCAGTCGTATCCCTTGACGGCCAGCGCAGCGAGCTGACCCCCGAAGCTAGGCGCAGGCAGGACATCATCGACCTTTCAGAGTCTATGAAAAGCCGGCGCGTCATTACAGGCACCATCGCAGGCATCGAGCACATGGATGAGAGCCCTGACCTCGCGTATGCGGTGGTCTATCATGGCGCGTTCAAGGTCATCATCCCCGCAAGCGAGATGTTTGAGTTCGATGAGGATGCTGCGGATAACTATCGCGGCGCAACGCTCTCCCGCAGGCTGGGCGCTGAGATCGACTATGTGGTAAAAGGCATCGAAACGGACGCTGGTGTTGCGGCCGGCAGCCGCCTGGAGGCCATGCGCCAGCGCAGACGCGAGTATTACCTTGACACCGACCGCAACGGCCACCATCAGCTGGAGGCGGGAGACATCGCCGAAGCAAGGGTGGTTTCGGTCATACGCCCCGGCGCCTTTGTGGAACTGTTCGGCATAGAACAGTTTATTCCGCTGGAGGAGCTCAGCTACCTGCGCTGGGTGGACGCTACGCCGCACTTCCGCGTAGGCGACCGGGTATTGGTGAAAATACTGGAGCTTGACCGAAGTGACCGAAACAATATCAGCCTCAAGCTCTCGGTGAAACAGGCGGGCGAGGACGCTTTTAAGCAGGCCATCAGCCGCTTCAAGGTCGGCAACATCTATGTCGGAAACGTCACGATGATCACAGCGGTGGGTGTATTCGTTTCTTTTGAAAATGTGAGCTGTCTCTGCCAGTTCCCCAAGCGCAAGCGCCCCGCCATCGGTTCGCCGGTCACGGTCAGGATACTGGGCGTGGATTTGGAGCGGCTTAGGCTCTGGGGCGCTATTGTGTATTCTTGATCGGGAGAAAAGTATGGAATATGACGTACAGGCGTTATCCATAGAGGAGACGCGCCGCCGGAAAAGCCTTTCCGACGAGGCCCGCAATATGGTGAAGCAGTCGCTGACCATAGAGGAAGAGGATGATACGGGTCTTATGATGATGTTTGAGGATTTCTATTTGCAGATATCCTTTTCCGAGCTGCATCCGTTGATGGTCATCTATCTGGTGCGCTATCTGGAGCGGAAGATCTCGATCCACGATAAGGATAAGGTCAACAAGCTCAACCTTGCAAGCGTACTTGGCGGGCACACGATCGATACCGGCATAGGCTGCTATGCATACCGGACGACGCATTGGCTGGATGCGCCCCTGACCCGCGAACGCTTCTTCGAGATACTTTACCGATCGTTGAGCGAAGCGCAGCGCGGCTATTCGACCATCCAGACCCGCAGCTCGTCGTAAATATAGGGTGTGAGCGGTATTATCCAGTATCACGAAAAGGAGGCCATACTTACGAAATGGATAATACCGCTTATACTGACTCTTATGCCGCTGTATAATAGGGCGCACCGCGTCATTACCACCTTGACAGACAGTACCCCTAATGTTACAATGAACAAGGAAACAAGGATATTTTGTTGTATGATTTCTTTGGCAATTGCATAGAATAGGAGTAAGAGATATGGAGTCTGCGTTGAGCAAGGGTGGTGTGGCTATGAACCGGAAAACAATTAAAATATCAGAAAAGCGGCAGATTACGATTCCGCAGAAATACTATGAAAAACTTGGATTCACCAATGAAGCCGAGTGCCTGATGAGAGGGAACGAAATCGTTCTACGGCCTGTTAAAACCGTAAGCGGTGGAGAATTTGCCGAGCAAATTCTTGCTGATTTGATTGCAAAGGGCTTATCCAACGATGAACTGCTCGCTGCATTTAAGGCTGAGCAAAAAAAAGTTCGGCCGGCTGTAGAGGCCATGCTGGCCGATGCGGAAAATGCCGCAAAGGGTAGCAGTGAGTATTCCACTTATGATGATGTATTTGGCGAGAGGGAGTGAGTATGGCAGAAGTCAGGTTCCTTCCTCCTGCAGCCAAGTATCTAAAGAAGCTCAAGGATAAGCGGCTGAAAGAATTGTATAAAGTTGCCATTGACGCTATTTGCAAGGACTACACGATTGGAGAACCTAAGACCGGTGATCTCGCCGGCTTATACGGGTATGATATCTACTATAACAAGACCAATTATGAACTTGCTTATACGGTGGAATACGAAGGTGAGAAGATTATCGTCGTGGTTATGGCCGGGACGCGCGAAAACTTTTACGATGAGCTGAAAAGATATATGAAGTAAGCAAAAGCTACTTTAATCAACGATAGAGCGCTTCGGTGCTCTTTTTTCATACAACAAAACAACATATTGGGAGGGAATCATAATGAAAAGGTCTAAGTGGGCGCTGCTTCTGGCAGCGCTTTTGTGCATTGTACAGGCGGTTATGCCAATGACCGTTTTTGCATTCACTGCTCAAACTCCGACCCGTGTGCCAGAGATTGGCGAGGTGGTAACGGTTTACACCAAAGCGGACATGGTACTGGATTTCAGCAGCTATACCTTCTCCGTTATGGATAGCAGCGGCACAGAGCAGTCAGGCGGTATTCATGGGCTTACCAATGTCATGAAGATTTGGGTTGCTACGACTGATCAGCAGCAGTTTACTGCGTATTGCCTCGACATGAGCCGCCATTATCCCGCAACCATTTCAAACACGGGCGAACAGTCGCTATATGTGAAGGACAGCGATATGCTCCTTGGTCTGTTTGTTCAAACTTTGAAAGCGGGCGACACGGCAGCCAACGGCTCCGATCCAAACACTTCCGCCTGCTTTGGCGATCTCATGGCCGTTCACGGGGATATCACTTCCTTCAGGTTCCTGTCCACAACGGTAGTTGACCAGACTATGCTGGACGCTTTTAACAATGATGAGCGTGTTCAGTTTGAGATCAACGGTGCAACATTCGCGGACGGATATGAACTGACCCGTGACGATGGGCATTGGATCTACGGCTTCTGGCGCAAGAGCGTGGTGCAGACGGACAATTTCGTCACCACCGCTTGGCCAAGCGGCGCCGTATACGATAAAATGCTTTGGGTTATCGAGCACAGCTATCCCGCTATCTCTATGAGCACCATGATGCACGATGCAGGCGCAGACTACGACCGGCTGTATACTGAGATTGCTGCCTCCCAGGGCGGGCTGTCCTCCGCTGAGCTTGACGAGCTGGTGGAAACCATCGTGTACGCTACGATTCAGGAGGCAGTATGGCATCATCAGCCTGCGAAGGTCAATGACGACCCGGAGCGGTTTATCGGCGCAAAGCTCATTCAGGGACATCAGGATACCAAGCTACTGTATGAGTATCTTATACAAGAGCGGGACGAATATACCAACTACCGCAGCAAGGTTTTCGGCGACAGCATTTCGATCGATCACCCCGCAGACTTGACGCCTGCTCAGAACGGTGCGGGCTACATCTACGGCCCATTCAGCGTTTCCTCCGATATGCTTTCCGCCGGAACGATCGAGCTGAGCATAGATGCGGGCGGTGTGAATGCGAGCGTGACCGATTCAGCGGGGACGGCGCTCAGCGTTGTGCGTGCAGGTCAGGAATACTATGTGCGCACGGATGCGCGACCTTCCGATGCTCTCACGCTCAAAGCCAAGACTACGGATGCCCTAACTTTGACCCGGAGCGACCGAGGCCGGATGTATGTCCATGCCTACGCTCAGCAGGCGGCGGAGCTGCAACCCGTCGGTACCGGCGGCACGCCCAACCGGGTCTCGGCCGATGATACGCTGGTGCTGCCCGCCGTTGCGCCGCCGCCTATCCCCAGACCGACAGGCGAACGAGTGAGCTTCAAAAAGATAGATGCAGATACGCAGGCGCTTCTGGACGGTGCAGTGATCCGCATCGTTGACGGGAACGGCGCAACGATTTTCCAAGGCATGACCGATAACGGCGTTGTCTCTACGGACGTAGAGCTCAAGTACGATACGGATTACTCCTACTTTGAAGTCACAGCGCCTGATGGATATGAGCTGGACGAGACCTGGCATACGCTGCGGCTCTCCCCCACCGGGAGCAACCCCGAATACTGGACGCTGACCAATGAAAAGCGCCCCGCACCGCCGCCTGTCACCGGCGAAGCGCGCATCCGAAAGCTGGGTGCGGATACCGGAGCGGGCCTTTCCGGCTGCAAGATCGAGGTCAGGACCGCGTCTGGCGCTGCCGTTGGCCAGTATACCACCGGCAACGACGGGTATGCGGTTATTGCGGGTCTTGCGCCCGGCGCGTACACCTATCGGGAGATCCAGGCGCCGCCCTGCTATCTGCCGGATAAGAACGAATATGCCTTCACCGTGTCCGAAGCAGGCAAGGTGACCGGCACGCTGAGCTTCAGCAACGCGCGCATCACGACGTCTGTGCCCATCAAGAAGGTGGACGAGAAGGGCAATCCCCTCGCGGACGCGACCATTGTTGTGCTGGACGCGAAGCAAAAGCAGGTGTTTTCGGGGAAGACCGGCACGGACGGCGTCGTGACCGTGAGCGGCCTGAAAGCCGGCGAGAGCTATACCTATTACGAGTCGTCAGCGCCTGAAGGCTACCTCGTAAACAGCACCAAGTATACGCTCACCGTGAGCGATAAGGGTGTGGTCAGCGGGCTGATGGATATTGTGAATCAGGCCAAGGGTTTGCCGACACCTACACCAACGCCCACGCCATCGCCCACGCCAACGCTCAAACCCAGCGCAACGCCGAACGCCACGCCCACCAGTACGCCTAAGCCGGTCATAAAGCCCATTCCCCAGACGGGCGTGGAGAGCGGCGCGCTTTGGCACGGGGTTGGAGCGTTGCTGCTGAGCGCCACAGGATTCATCGGCATTCGGTATTACAAGACCAGAAAGCAAAGGAGCTGAGTGATCGGCTCCTTTATCCATTCAGGAGGGAATATGAACAAGAGAAAACGATTCTTTGCGCTGCTGCTGTGCGTGCTGCTCACGATATGCGCGCTGCCGCTGACGGCGCTTGCGGCCTATGCCCCGGTAGGCACGGAGGATGAACCGTCCTCCGTGCGGCTGTATGAGTATTATTCCTCGGCGGGGGCATGGGAGGCGCTGAAAACGCCTCATCACTGGAATACACAGACAGGTGAAATTGCATATTGCCTGGAACATAAGAACGGCACACCGCGAGGCGATACCTATTCGAGCTTCGATCCCACCGATGCCTACCCATATGCCGTATATCAGGGTATCTACTCCATATTGACCTTCGGTTATCCTGCGGGCGGTACGGGCGGTCTTTCCGCAGAGCAGGCACGGTACGCTACAGCCAACGCCATCCGATTCTGGCTCTCGGAATCGCAGGAAGTGTATGGCACGGACTTCCAGCAATACAACTTCACCAACCTTACCCGCTCCAACCAGTACACAAGGCCGAAAAGCGGCAACAGCACGGCGGCCGCCATGTGGGCGTATTCGATGGATCTGCTCAACAAGGCTCGCAACGGGACGACGCTGCAGCATTCTATACAGGTCAACCCCTCGACGATCAATATGACCCAACAGGGCAGCTATTTCGTCGGGCAGACCCGGGTGAGTCTTACCAACTGTAACGGCGGATACACCTACGACGCGCCCTACGGCGTGCAGATATCCGGCTTCACCGGCAACGACGGGGATGTGCTTACCATATCCGTTCCCACCAGTATGGCGGGTCAACAGCTCAGTATCACCTTTACCGGCTACGACAGCCGCAGCACCGCCAACTATGCTTGGTATGCTCCCAGCAACAACGACCAGAAGGTCGTCATGGTTGGCAACGGACTGGAGTTGCCCGCGGTCACCACACGGCTGACTCTCATCATGCCGGACTCTGGCGGCATCGAGATCTACAAGACCGGCGACAACGGCGCGGTGCTCGCGGGTGCGGCCTTTAAGGTCATGAATGCTTACGGCCAGCATGTCGGAACCATCACCACAAACTCCCGCGGCTACGGCAGTCTGGATGGCCTTGACCCCGGTACCTACTATGTGCAGGAGATCAGCGCTCCAAGCGGCTATATTCTCGATCCCACCGTGCACACGGTCAGTGTGTCGCTTGCAAACACCGTGACGCTCAACCTGACCAACAGTTCCATCAAGGGCTACATCTCCATCACCAAGACAAACGCCGATCCAAGTAAAGGCAATTATAGCCTTGCCGGCGCAGTGTTCACCATTTACAGCGGCAATACCGCCGTGGATACCGTGACAATCGCCACGAATGGGACAGGAAAAAGCAAGGCTCTGCCGCTTGGCACCTATACCGTGCGCGAAACTACAGCCCCGCAGGGCTTCGTAGCAGCCGCCGACCAGAGCGTGATCATCAGCACAGCAAACGCGGTGAACGGCGTCGTAAACGTCAGCATTACCGTTCCCAATATGCCTCAAATGGGTAAGGTGCGGGTGCAGAAGACCAACGCCGACGACTCGCTTGGTTCTCATTCCCTTGCTGGCGCGGTGTTCGAGGTGCGTGACAGCGCGGGGACGCTGGTGGATACCATCACCACCGATAACACAGGCAAGGCCGAGAGCAAGGAGCTGGTGCTGGGGACGTACTCGGTCAATGAGATCACTGCCCCTAACGGCTTTGTACTGAACTCGACCCCGAAGAACGTCACCATCTCATACGGCAGCCAGACCGCCGCCGTGGTATATGGTGATGTGAACATCCCGAATAAGCCGCAGGCAGGCCAGATCACCGTGCAAAAGACCAACGCGGATTCGGACATGGGCGATTATGCGCTCTCCGGCGCGGTGTTTGAGATCTACAGCGGCGATACTGTTGTGGATACGCTCACCACCGACGCCGACGGCAAGGCGGTCAGCAAGCTGCTGCCCCTTGGCGCATACATCATAAAGGAAAAGGCCGCGCCCGAGGGGTTCGTGCTGAACACCGCTGCCTACGATGTGGAGCTGGCCTATGCGGGTCAGACCATCGAGGTGGTATATGAATCCGTCACCGTACCGAACAAGCCCCAGACCGGAACGATCACGATAACCAAGCGGGACGCCGAGACCGGAGCTGAACCGCAGGGCGAAGCCACGCTCGACGGCGCTGTGTTCGAGATACTCGATACCGAAGGCAATGTGCTGCACACCTTGACGGCGGATACGGATATGGTGACGAGCCCTGAGCTGCCCCTTGGCAGTTATGTGGTGCGGGAAAAAACGCCGCCGCTTGGATATACCCTCAATGAAAACGAGTATCCGGTGGTCATAGAGTACGCCGGACAGACGGTGGAGGTCGTGGAGGAGTCGGTAACGGTCGAGAACACGATCATTCGCGGAAGGATCAGCATCATCAAGTACGCCGAGTTCGGATATGGCAGCAACAAGGAGACACGCCCGCTCGCAGGTACCGAGTTCACCATCACTCGAAAGGCAGACGGAGAGCTGATTGAAACGCTGACCACCGATGCGTCGGGCTATGCCATGTCCGATACGCTCCTGTACGGCACATACACCGTCACAGAGATCAAGGGCATCGACAGTCATAAACTGGTGGAGCCCTTCGATGTGACCATTGACGTTGACGAAAAGGTATTTGCTTATGCTTTGGAGGATGAGGCCTTCCAAAGTGAGGTCAAAATCGCTAAGTTGGACGCGGAAACCGGCAAAATCATCCCCGCTGCCGGCGTGCAGTTTAGGATTAAGGATGCGGACGGCAACTGGGTCGTACAGCGTCAGCTCTATCCTTCCCCTGTGGATATAACCGTGTTTGAAACGGCCGCTGACGGGACACTGGTGCTGCCCGAGCCGCTGCTGTATGGCGATTACACCTTGCATGAGGTGAAGGCGGGAGTCGGATATCTGCTCAACGCATCCCCCATCCCCTTTAGCGTTGGCAAAGACGGCGAGACCGTCGTGGTGGAGTGCGCCAATACGCCTGTCATGGGGAAAATTACGGTTAAGAAGATCGGCTCTGCATTCACCGGCGTGACCGAAACCGAAAGCGAGTACGGAACGATCAAAACTGCGACCTATACCGATATCCCGCTCGAAGGCGCGGTGTTTGAGATCCGCGCCAAGACCGATATCAAAACTCCGGACGGCACGCTGAAGCTCAGCGCCGGAGAGGTCGCCGACACCGTCACCACGGGCAGCGATGGAAGCGCCGTCAGCAAGGCGCTGTATCTTGGCGAATACGAAGTCGTGGAAACGACAGCGCCCGAAGGGTATTTGCTGGATACAGAACCGCACGCGGTCACGCTTCGGTATAAAGACCAGTACACCGCGATCGTCAGCGCGCAGGTCGGTATCCGTGACGACGCGCCCAATGTGGAACTGACCCTGATAAAGCGCGCCGAGCTGTTCCACGCCGAAGAGGCGAAGATAATCACAGGCCCCGGCGAGGGCTTCACGTTTGGGTTGTACACGGATGAGCAGATACTGGGCGAGAACAGTACACTCCTACCTAAGGATACGCTGGTTTATGTGGGTTCTACGGATGCCGAGGGAAATCTTCAGGTCCATGAGAACGTCCCGTTTGGAAAGTACCGCTTTGTAGAACTGGCCGTGCCGGAGGGCTACATCATTTCCAAAGATGCATATCCGATTGCACTCGTATACGGCAGCCCGAGTACCGAAACCGTGCGTGTTGCCGCCAACGATGGGCAGCCCATTCTCAACGAGCTTGCGACAGGAAAGATCAGGCTCCTCAAGCTTGATGAACGTTATAAAGCTCCAAACCTCCTCCAACGCATCTTCGGCGGCGGTGATACCGAGGCCGACTACAGGCTGAAGGGAGCGGTCTTCGAGGTATCCAATAAAGAGTTGGGCGTATCCATAGAGCTGACCACGGACGCAAACGGCGAAGCGCTCTCTCCGGAGCTGCCCGTGGGCACATACGTCATCCGCGAGACCAAAGCGCCCGCGGGCTTCGAGCTGAGCGGGCAGGAGTACGAGGCAGTCATTACGGCAGACTCCGATGAGGTTCTGGAGTATGTGTGCAAGAACTCGCCCAAGCAGGTACACATCACTAAGGTTAGCTCCGTAGACGGCAGGCTGCTTGCGGGCGCTGCGCTTGAGGTCAAAAACGCGGCCGGTGAGATCATCGCCTCGGATGAAACGGACGATAAGGGCGAGCTCGCTTTCCCCATGCCGCGTCCCGGCGTATATACGGTGCGAGAGCTGAAAGCGCCGACGGGCTATGTGCTGACAGATCAGACCTTTACCTTTACCGTCACAGCGGACGGTGAGATCACCGGCACGACCCAGCTCGTCAACACGCCGACAAGGGTAGTCATAACAAAAGTAGATAAGGACAGCGGCAAAAAGCTGGCGGGCGCGGAGATCGCCATTTTCGACAGCAAGAGCAACGAGGTCTACTCGGGCGTTACCAATGAGAACGGCGAGCTGGCTGTGATCTACCTCGCTCCGGGCGAGTATACCTACAGGGAGGTCAAAGCGCCTTCGGGCTATGGTCTTAACACCGCGGTCATGAAGTTCACCGTGCAGGCGGACGGCACTGTTACCGGCGGCATGACGCTCTCAAATGAGAAGATCGAGGCCGTCATCACCAAGACCGACATCACCGGGAAACAGCCCATACAGGGCGCTACGGTGGAGATATTCGACGCCGACGGAAAGTCGGTGTATAAGGCGGTCACGGATAAGGATGGCAAAATCAGCACCATGACGCTTGCGCCGGGCAAGTACACCTTCAAGGAAACGCTTGCGCCGGAGGGCTTTGCACTTAACCCCAACACCATGAACTTTGAGATCAAGCCCGATGGGACGATCCACGGCGATACCATCTTCACCGACGAGGTCGTGCAGCTGACCGTAAAAAAGGTCGACTCCGCGACCAAGAAGTCGCTACGCGGCGCGGAGTTTGGGTTATACGACAGCAAGGACAAGCTCTTGATGACAGGTAAAACCGACAAGGACGGCCTGTTGGTGTTCAGCAAACTCAGCCCGGGTAAGTATTCCATCAAGGAGCTGAAGGCGCCTGAGGGCTATGTGATGTCCGGCAAGGTCATCTCGGTGGAGGTGACGTCCACCTATGTCAATCAGGAAGCGTTCGTGGTCGAGAATACATCCACCGTTCCCAAGACCGGCGTGTTCTCGTTCCAGTGGTGGGGGTATGCGCTGGTTATCACCGGACTGCTGTGCGCGGCTGCGGCGGGTATCCTCTCGCTGCGCAGACCGAAACGCAAAAAACAGCAGCGATAAATGCGCCGAGTCATTGCACAAAGGCCGTTTGCTTAATTAGCAGACGGCCTTTTATGTCCTTGAGTCTGGCATCGCTGGGCTTTCTTGAAAGGATTTGTGATTACAGGTTTACTTTCACGCTATTTTGGGTTACAATAATAGCGTGAAAGTGTGGTGATGGCATGGGTAAGTTTGAGCGATTGGATCAGTTGCTGTCTGAAAATAAAGGATATCTGCGTACATCGGATGCCGTTGCAGCCGGTGTATCAAAGAGTACGCTTGCTGCCTATGTGAGAGAAAACGGTTTGGAGCGCACGGCGCATGGGCTTTACATGTCAAAAGAAGCGTGGCCTGATGCTCTCTATGTGCTTCAGGTACGGTATCCAAAGGCAGTCTTTTCACACGAAACGGCTCTCTACCTATTGGGAGCCGCGGAACGTGAACCCTTGCGCTTTTCTGTTACGCTTGAAGCCGGCACAAATGTTGCGGGACTCACCAAGCAGGGCGTAAGAGTACACACAATCAAGAAAGACCTGTTTGAGATGGGTCTTTCGGAGGCCGCCTCGCCCGTGGGGCATACGCTGCGGAGCTATGATATGGAACGCACGATTTGCGATCTTGTGCGAAGCCGTCGATGTATTGAAGCGCAAACGCTGCAAGGAGCGGTCAAAGGATATGCGCGAAGTAAAACGAAAAACACTCCGCGACTCATGCGATATGCAAAAGCGCTTTCAATCGAGAGTGTTATCAGGCAGTATATGGAGGTGTTACTCTAATGATCCGAACGGCAAGACAGTTGAAAGCCCTTAGTTCGCAATATGTCCAAAAGCGACAGCAACAAGGCTATGATCATCATACGCAACTATGTCATGGAACGGTTTCTGGAACGGCTTGCCGTTTCCCCATACCGGGATAATCTCATCCTCAAAGGCGGCACGCTTGTCTCCGCTATGGTAGGACTGGATAACCGTTCGACGATGGACGTGGATACGACCGTCAAAAACCTGACGCTGACAGAGGAAAAAGCGCACGAAATCGTCAGCGAGATCATCTCCATCCCTCTTGATGATGGGATGACCTTCACCATTGCCAGCGTGACGACCATCATGGATGATGCTGATTATCCCGGCGTCAGGGTACAGCTTGATACCTGCCTGGAAACGATGCACACGCCCTTGAAGATCGATTTTTCCACGGACGATGTGATTACGCCGGGCGAGATCCTCTATGTGTTCAAGCTTATTTTTGAGGATCGAACAATTTCCTTGTTGGCCTACAATTTGGAGACGGTGCTTGCAGAAAAGCTAGAGACCATTCTTTCCCGCGTAACGCTTAATACTCGTATGCGTGATTTCTACGATATTTACGTGTTGGGCATTTCGCAGCAGGACAATATTGACGCAGACACTCTCGGACGCGCACTGATCAACACAGCCGAGAAGCGTGGGTCACTGCCTGTCATCGATCACGTTGGTACTACCATAGACGAGATTGAGAACAGCTCTGCACTGCAATCTCTATGGGAGAACTACAGAACTAGCTTCGACTATGCCGCCGATATTCAGTGGGAAACAATCATCCGTGCATTCCGTCAAATGTACGATATGGCAGTTCCTCCCGGATGATCGGGACACGATTGGTTTTTCGCATTAAGTAAATCCCATATACCTTTATGTTCACGACCCGTGCTTTTGCACAGGTCGTTTTCTATGCGCCCAAGCCCGGCTAAACCGGGCTTATTTATTTCAGTAATCAAGGAGGAATCTCACATGAAACTCATTCGCAAACGTATCCTGCCGCTGCTTCTCATGGCGCTGCTGCTCATCGCGGCGCTACCCATGCAGGCGCTGGCCGCAGAAGGCGACGTAGGCTGGACACAGTACGGCCGCACAGGTCATGCCACGGCAAGCGGCGATACCGTCAGTTTTTCCGGGCATCCTACCGATCCGTTTACCACCCTTCTGTTCCGCCCGGCGCAGGACGGCGATTACCGCACCTTTACGTTCCACCTGACCGAAGGCAATACCGACTGGCATACTCTCGAGGGCAGCGGCTTCGTGTTCAACGCTGTCACGGACGGGAACACGCTCAATGGGTATGCCGTGCTGTTCGGACAGAGCAATGTAGGCTATTACAAGCTCGCCAACGTCAGCATGGCCGCGCTCGCCTCCACCCAGTTCACCGGGCTTTCAGGCGTGACGCTCATCCAGCAGGAGGCCAAGCCCGCATACTCGGCAGGCACAACCTGGTACCTGAAATTACAGGTCAGTCCCGGCTCACTGTCGTTCTATAAGTACGATGATGCCGGCTTCTCAAGCGGCCAGACGGCGATTTTCAGCAACGTGGCCATCGACGACTCCGTTGGCAGCGGCTACGGCCCATTCGGCAGTTTCATAAGCCATAACTGCTCGGTGATATCGACCTCCAGCTTCGAGTATTTCACGCTGAAGATCAGCCCGAACACCGCGCCCGCTATCAAGGCGCCTGATGTGGTGATTGACCGCGGCGGCAGTTTTGACCCTAACGCAAATGTGAGCGCCAAGGATGCGGAAGACGGCGATCTCAGCAACAAGGTGCAGATCACCTCCAATAATGTGGACGTCAACATGCCAGGCGCATACCAGGTGGTTTACTCCGTCGCCGACATCCTTGGCCTTACCGGCACGCACACCCGCACTGTCACCGTGCGTGCGGATGTGGAGCTGGTGGCAGTCGACGCCGTTACCGGCGATCCGCTCTCGGGCGTGGGCTTCAGCCTCGACGATGAGAACCTGCCCGACACCTCCGCTGATGGCAAAACTGCCGCTGTGATTGACCCCGGTACGCACGCTTGGGAAG
>ENA-OZGA01000567-OZGA01000567.1-human-gut-metagenome-genome-assembly--contig:-NODE-567-length-15161-cov-5.933801_pt1 | contig 15161 bp, 10 predicted proteins | sample MGYA00245112_ERZ653649 | MGnify/ENA primary metagenome ERZ653649 (study PRJEB26926, sample SAMN06165071) | human gut metagenome | biome: ENVO:00009003; feature: ENVO:2100002; material: ENVO:00002003...
CGAGATGCTCAGGAGTCTCGTGGGCTCGGAGATGTGTATAAGAGACAGCCCGCAGGCCGTATCCGGCACCCGCGCCGAACAACCCGACGTGGACGGTTTTATCGTAGAGATTCTCGACGCCGACAACGCGCAGGTATTCAAAAAAACCTATGCCGAACTCAAACAGCAGCTCGCCGAGCCGATGGAACTTCCGGTGGGCGCCTACCGCATGGAGGTGCGCTCGGAGGAGAGCACTCCGGACGTAGCGTGGGAGCACCCGGTCTACGGCGCGACGAGCAGCTTCACGATTTCAAAGGCGCAGACGACCCAGCTCGAAGAGGTGGTCTGCACATTGCAGAATATCAAGGTCACGGTGGATTATTCGTCCGAACTGGCCGGCATGCTGGCCGACACCAGCAAGGCGACCATATCGCTGGGCCAGACCAGTCAGGAGTTTCTCAAAACCGAAACGCGCGCGGCCTACTTCAAATCGCTGGACATCGAGAATACGCTGGATTTCAACTTCGACGGCGTTTTCGCCGACACCGACATCCCCGCGCAGTTCAGCAAGCAGATCACGGGAGTCAAGGCCGGCCAGTGGCGTAAGATTTCGGTCGTAATCAACTATGCCGACAAAGGAACGCTTCTGTTTCAGGTAACGGTGGACAACAACATCATTCAGGACAACTCTTTCGTCAAGGACGTCACTGAGAACCTGCTGGAAGAGCTTCTCGAAGACCCCAATGCGCCGACTCTCGCATGGCCCGGACATGACATGTCCAAGCCTTTTACGCTGACGGACGCCATGTTCGACGACAACGGCAACTGCATCGAACCGTTCGTCTTCGACCTCGCATCGCCCAACGGCATCGAGTCGCTGCGCGTCAATATCGGCTCGACCAGCAGTCGGTTCATGGCTTCGATGGCGGCAATCCAGCTTCCCGAAACGTTCGACCTCTGCGCGCTCGACGCATCGTCGCCGGCAGGCATCATCCTCAAAGGATTCGGCTACCCGGTAGGCGGCGAACTCAAAGGCCAACAGGCCAATAGCTTCAACATCGCAGGGCAGATCAAAGCGCTCTACGAATTCGACGGCACGCACACCTTCTCGTTCGACATGACCGACGCCAAAGGCATCTCGACCGCCGCCGCGCTGACGCTCGTCGTGGACAAAAGCGCAGGTCAGACGGGTCCTGCAATCGTCTGGAGGGGCTACGATATCGACAAGCAGTACGAAGTGCAGAAAGACATGGTCATCGACATCGACGTGACTGCGGCCGCAGGCATCAAGTCGTTCTGGGTTACGATCGACTCCGAGGCACTGAAAGATCTGCTTCCGATTCTCAGCATTCCGGAGAAATTCGACATCTGCGACATTCCGGCCGATCTGGCCGCGATTCTCCACGACGAATTCGGATTCCCGATCAACGAACAGGTGAAGAACCAGACCGCCGTAATGTTCTCGATCACCAAATTCGTCGAGATACTGCTGGAGATTCCGGGCGAGCATAACTTCGTCCTCGACGTGACGGACAACAACAACGTATTGACGCACAAGACCGTCAAACTCATCGTTAAAGCCGCCGAATAATGAAAAGACACATCACATATATCGCCATGCTGCTCACGGCACTCACCGGCGCGTCATGCTCGCAGGACGAAACTCCTGCCGGCGACGGGCGCACGGGCGTGATGGCGATGACGATTTCGACCTCGCGGACGGAAACCAACGGCGAATACGATCCGCTGCAATACCAGAAAGTGTATATCTATAACAGCGAGGGCGGGCTGCTCCGCAAATACGCCGCGAAAGACGACATTCCCGAACGGCTGGAGCTGCTCTCCGGCACTTACCGCGTAGCGGTCGAGGCGGGCGAAGAGGTCCCCGCGGATTTCTCGAAACGCTTCTACAAAGGCGAGGAGACATTCACCGTCAAACCCGGCGAAACGACCAATGCGAAGGTAGTTTGCAAGATCGCGAACACCGTCGTCGAAGTCAAATTCGACGCTTCGATCGTCGAGAATCTCGATCCGGGCTACTTCGTATGGATAGCCGGCACGGACAAATTCGACGAGGCGGAAGCCGAGTCGGGTGCGGTTCCTGCGCTCAAATTCACGGACGAAGGCACGGGCTATTACACCCTGCCCGCAGGTACGACTTCGCTGGCGTGGATGTTCCGCGGCACGCATACGTCGGGCAAGGAGGTCGAGATGGAAAACATGCTGACCGAGGTCAAGGCCGGCGGCAAATACGTCTTCACCTTCCGCTACTCCCCCGACCTGCCGGGTTATATCGACGCCCTGCTGATCCGCGTCGATACCGAGACGGAAGACAAGGACGACGAGATTATTTTCAGTCCCGATCCGGCCCTTCTCACCGAGGGATTCGACAACGACGAACTGCAGAAATATACGTCCGGCGAGAAAAAATACCGGATCATGGCTTTCGCGGAACTGAAAAAATTCACGGTCTCGGTCGGCGACGACAGCTACGACCTGCTCACCGGCACGCACGAAGGCATTTCATTCTCGCCTACCGATAAATACAACACCGAACTGACGTTGTCCGACGCTTTCTTCGGAGGACTACCGGGCGGCGACCACGCCGTGACGATCCATGTGGAAGACGCCAACGGCGGCAGCAACGAGATTTCGACGACCTACCGTCTGCAGGGATTGGTTCCGGTTACGGAAAAAAGCTACGACCTCTGGGCCAATACCGTAACGCTGCAGGTCGTGGATTTCACCCGGTCGGCAAACGTAACGTTCGGTTTGTGCGGCAGCGACGGCCAATGGAAATACCAGACCGGCACGTCGCAGGGCGACGATTTCATCTCGGCGACGTTCGCACCGCAGTGGCAGGAATCGACCAATGCCAACGGCCATACGGTCTACACGCGAGAGACTGGCACCGGAGTCGTCGCAACACACGGTTACGACTATAAAGTCACCATCGACGGAACCGAAAAAAGCGGTTCGTTCACGGCCGGAGCGGCGCAAACGATTCCCAATGCCGACATGTCGGGGTGGAGCATGACCAGCGGTTTCGCATTCCCCAATGCGGAGGGAGGGTCGTTCTGGAGCAGCGGCAACAACACCATGACAAAAACGCTCTGCACCTCCACCGACGTAAAATTCGGCAAGGCGGCACCCGCAGCCAAACTCACCAGCACCAATATGCTCGTTCTGGCCGCCGGCAACCTTTTCACGGGAACATTCGCTTACAAGAGTCTAACGGGAACCGTGCAGTTCGGCCAGCCTTATGACTTCACGGTGCGCCCCTCGGCGTTAAAGGTTAAATACCACGCCAAGGTCGGCACGGTAGATAAAGTACGCACCTCCGGCGATATTTGTCCCTACATCAAGAAAGGCGATCCGGACATGGCGCGGATTTTCGTTGCTATCGTCGATTGGAACGCCCCGCATCAGGTAGTATCAGCCATGACCACTACCAAGGGCGCTTGGGACCCGGAGAAAGGCATCGACAACGTATCGGAAGGTAAAATTCTGGGATACGGTTCGCTCTGGATCACGCAGTCGACGGAGGGCGACGATATGCAGGACGCCGAATTGGAGATCGTATGGTACGACCATGAGACGCGTCCCAGCGGGGGGGGGTACTCACTCGTGATCTCATGTGCCTGCAACGCCTACGGCGATTATTTTACGGGCTGTTCGACGAACGTCATGTACGTCGACGATTTTGAATGGGTATATTAACGACTAAACGCACGACAATGCGCAAAATAACCATCAGCACGCTCCTGACCCTGCTGTATCTCGCAGGTACGGCTCAGGCGCTGCGTGCGCAGCAGACAACGGAGGACGCGTCCCTCCCGGCCGACAGCGTCGGACAGGAACGCGCGCTCACAATCAATGAAATGCGCCAGCAGCGCGGTCTGACCGACACGCACAACCTCTTCGTCCCGCGCGGACAGTGGATATTCGGAGGTACGGCTTCCTACTCGACCCATTCGAACGAGACCTACCGGTTTCTGGTTGTCGAAGGCATCGAATCGAAGGGTTACACCTTCAAGGTCAGCCCGATGATCGCCTACGCATTGCGCGACAACATGGCCATCGGAGGACGCTTCATCTACTCGCGCTCGCTGCTCAAGCTCGACAAGGCCGACCTCAACCTCGGCGGCGAGGATTCGGACCTCAACTTCGAGGTGAACGACTACTATTCGCTGCGCCACAGCTACTCGGTGGCGGTAATCTGGCGGCAGTACATTCCGCTGGGACGCAACAAACGCTTCGCGCTCTTCAACGAAATGCAGCTGTCCGGAGGCGGCACGCAGGCGCGCTTCGCCAAGGATTCCCCGGTGAAGGGCACCTACGAAACAGGCTACACCTTCTCGCTCGGCGTTTCGCCCGGCATCGTGGCCTTCGCGACGAACAACATGGCCGTCGAAGTAAACGTCGGCGTAATGGGTATCACCTATACGCACACCAAGCAAGTACACAATCAGGTTACGGTCGGCAAGCGCGACGCCAGCATGATGAACTTCAAGGTCAACATCTTCTCGATCGGACTCGGTATGGCATTCTATCTCTAAAATCGGCAAGCACATGAAACGAATCATACTTTCCATCTTCTCGGTATTCATTACGCTCGGCGCCGCTGCGGAGACAGAACAAGCCCGCCCCGCAGTGCAGCAGGCCGAAACCGCTGCCGCCGCGGAAACGCCTTCGGTCACGGCCGAATCCGCCGCAGCCCCTGCGGAACGGACAGCAGCGCCCGCCGCGGAACAGACATCCGGAAATCAGCTGACCGCAGACGCATTTGCGACGCCCGCACCGTCGCCCATCGCCGCCGACAGGCAGAAACGACCCAAGGAACAGCGCTTCCTGCCGACGCGCAAACGCATCGACCGCGAAATCAACAAACTCAAATTCGCCTACAAAGGCGAAGTGATGATGGGACTGACGGCGTCGTACGGCACCCTGTCAAGCGACGATACGGACATCATGCTCATCCTCGACAACATCAACGCGGACGGCACGGTAGCTACGGTGAAGCCTTTCATCGGCTATTTCTACCGCGACAACAACTGCATCGGCGTGCGTTTCGGCTACCGCCACATGGGCGGCACGCTCGACAACACCTATTTCGACGCCGGAGAGGGCAACGACCTTTCGGGGCAGCTCCCCTATATCGACCTTTCGAGCGACAACTACTCGTTCGGCATCTTCCACCGTTCGTATGCCGGACTCGATCCCAAGGGGCGTTTCGGACTCTTCGCCGAATTCGAACTGGCCCTCTCTACGGGCACCTCGAATTTCCTGTACGACCCCGACCGCAAGGAGGGCGGCAGCCCCAATCGCACCTACAGTGACAATACGCAGGTAAAACTTTCGTTTAATCCGGGAGCGGCCGTCTACATCTTCCCCAACGTCTGCGCGACGCTTTCGTTCGGGCTGGGTGGCATACAGTACAATTCCGTCACCCAGAAGGATGCCGACGGCAACAAGGTCGGTTCGCGCAAGGCTTCGAACATGCGCTTCCGGCTCAACATCGCAGCCATCAATTTCGGCATGACGATCCATTTGTGGGACAAGAAAAAGCAGTAAGACATGAAATATTTCCGCATACTCTTCTCGGCAGCAGCGCTTCTTTTAGCCGCTTCGTGCATCGACAACGACGTGCCTTATCCCGTCGTCGAACTCAGGATCGCGGGCGTCGAAGGCAGCGGCTTCACCGTGTCGGGCATCAGCATCGCCAACCGCACCGTGACGCTTACGCTGGATGAGAAAACCGACATACGCAAAGTCGGCATCGACAAGGTTACGTTCGACGCCGCGACCTCCAATCCGATGATGACCGACACGGAGTCTTTCATCGGCCAGATCAAAACGTCGCGGCCCCTCAGCGGAGAATTCGACCTGCGTTCGCCGCTGTACGTCACCCTCTCGCTCTATCAGGATTACGAATGGACGATCGTGGCAGAACAGCCGATCGAACGCGCCTTTACGGTCGCAGGACAGATCGGCGCGACGGTAATAGACGCCCAGAAACGTACGGCGACAGCCTATGTGCCCAAGGGAACGAACCTCGGCGACATTACGGTCACCCGGCTCAAACTGGGTCCTGCCGACATCACGACCTACTCTCCCACGGCGGAAGAACTCTCGGCTTCGGGCTTCGAAACGATGCGTTTCGTCGATGCGACCTATCACGGAGCGACCGAACGCTGGACGCTCCATGTCGAGCACACCGACCTGAAAATCGCCTTCCGGGAGACGGACCTCTGGAACAACACGGGCGTCATAACCGCCATGGCAACGGAAGAGGAGTATCCCGACGCCGTGATCCAATACCGTGTGAAAGGCACCGACGAGTGGCAGGCGACGCAAAAGGGCGAGCGGGACGAAACCGGACTCTTCACGGCCGCCGTCGCCCCCGAATGGACGAACTCGACCAACGCCGCCGGGCTACCCGTCAAACGTCTGGTGCGGACCAAGGGCGTCTATGCGGGGCAGACCTACGAGTTACGGCTGCTCGTCAACGGAGAAGCGACCGAAACGTCCGAACACACCGTCCCTGCGGGCGACGTCATACCCGACGGCAATATGGAAAATCCGGGGCTTTCGTGCTTCACACTAGAGAATCAGAATGCGGAATTCTGGGCCAGCGGCAACAACGGCTTCGCTAAGGAACTCTGCACATCGGCCGCTTTCGACGGAATGGGCGGCAGCCGCTGCGCCCTGCTGAAAGCCTCGGCTCCCCCGATCGTGGGACTGGCCGCGGGCAACCTGATGTCCGGCATCTTCTACAAAGACGGTCTGACGACCGGCGTCGTGGAATTCGGGCAGCCCTACACATGGACGGCACGCCCCTCCGGCATGAAAGTAAAATACCATGCGACGGTCGGCATCGTCAATCAGGCAAAACACAGCGGAGCGCCGATCGGCAAGGGCGATCAGGACAAGGCCCGGATCTTCGTGGCAATCGTAGACTGGAATGCCCGCCATCGGGTAGCTTCGGGAACGGGCGCCCCGACCGGCACTTGGGACCCGACGGAAACCACGGCAACGGACGAGGGCAAGATCATCGCCTGCGGTTCGCTGTTCATCGACCGTTCGACCGCCGGCGACCGGATGACCGAAATCACGCTGCCGCTCGATTTCTACGACACGCAGGCCCGTCCCACGGGCAAATACAGCATCGTCATCTCCTGCTCGACCAGCGCCTACGGCGACTTCATGGTCGGCTGCACGACGAACACGATGTACGTCGACGATTTCGAATGGGTTTATTAAGCCGGGAGCGTTAAAACCGGAAAACACAACGAAAAAGGATGGGACGCGTCGGCGTCCCATCCTTTTTCATTACGGGTACTCAGGTCCCAGTTCCGCGCCGCTGCCCCCCACCGCAGTCTCCAATCCCTCACCGCAGTCCCAATCGCTCGCTGCTGTTCCCACTCCTTCGCCGCCGCCCCTCTCAGAACAAAAAAACAGAAGCGGCAGAACCGATGGTTCTGCCGCTTCGTTATCGCACTCTGGCTTACGTTCCGCCGGGCGGAAATCACCTCACGGCGACCCGGCAATATTTGTCATAACGGCCTATCACGTCGTTCACGTAAGCCAGCGTCTGCCGGCTGCCGGTGAAACGGCCGCACTTGACCACTTCGTTCTCGTAGTATTCGGGCTGCGCCTTGAGCTGCAGGTACCGGGCTACCACCTCCCACGAATTGGGATCCTCCCCGTTGACACGCGCCAGACGCCGTGCATCGTTCACATGGCCTATACCGCTGTTGTAGCAGGCCAGTATAATGCTCATCCGGTCCTTGTCCGAAGTTCCCGCAGGAAAACGGAGCGTACTCTTTATTTTCGACATCAGCTTGTTGGCCAGCCATATGTTGGTCTCAGGATTGGCCATATCGCCTGCCGGAACGTCGAACTGACGCGCTACCGAAGGCATGATCTGCATCAGTCCCTTGGCTCCGCTGCGCGAGGTGATATCGGGCGTGAAACGCGACTCGTGATACGCGATGGCGCTCATCAGGCGCCAGTCGTGGCCCTCTTTTTCGCTGATGTTGCGAATGATGTTGTCGTAGGCCGAAATCACGTAATCGCCGTCGCTGAGCAGCGAATTGCCGAAATCGGCCTCTTCGTTCAGCATGTCGTCCGTCACGGGTGTGCTGAACTTGGCGTTAAAGCCGTAAAATGTCGTAAGAATTGTTAAGAACGCAAACGTTAAAACTGTCTTTTTTAACATAAAAGGTTGTTTTGCGGGCAGTTCACACCGCGCAGAACAATACGCTAATCATAGAAACCCCATGAGATACCGATTTTGAACATGCCCGGATTCAGCGGATAGTTAGCCGCCGAGAAATATTCTCCGTTACCGAACAGTCCCTTGTTCACATGCTGATATTTCAGGAATATCCGCATTCTCTTCCACTTACCCATGACGAAAGCGTCCATGTAGGGATAATTCCCCACCTCGACCTCGCGCTGGTTGTAAAACGCCGACAGTGCGGGATTGTAACCGGGCGCATAATAACGCGTATTATAGCGTCCGTCCAAACCGATCTGCAGGCGCAGTACGTTGCGCACGACCCAGAATTCGTAATAATACGAAAGGAAGGCGCTCAAAAGCGGAACGGGTGCAACTTCTTGATTCGTACTCCACTGCAACAATACCCTGTTGTCCAAATGAAGTCCGCCTAAGCGGAAATCTTTGCGAGCGTACACACTCGTGAGGCTTACGTTTCCACCCTGCTGGGTAATCTGGCTGTCTGCGTCGTAATAGATCTTGTCGCTGACGACGCCCTGCCATGCTCCCGCTTCAAACGCGAAATCGGGAATCGAAAACTTCACCTCGAACCGAGTTTCATTCTCCTTGCCTAAAGGAGTGGACCATATATAATGGTTCGAGAAGAGATTCTCCTGCCAGTAGTTCGGCGAGCGGCGGTCCATCGTGAACCGGCCTTCGAGAATCAGGGGGTGTCCGCGGAGATACCCCGTCAGCGCCAGATGAGCGCCCAAGGTGAGGTCTCCGCCTCTGTATCCCGACGGGTAGAACTTGAGGTTCGCATCCCAATCGACATATTTCTTTATCTTGCCTCCGACGGAGCCGTATGCGAAATAGCTGGTCTTGTTGACCTTCGTATACTTTCCCGTCAGGAAATCACGCATCTCGAACTGCGAGTAGGTATGCATGTCGATGCCTATGCCGGCATCAATCGTGCCTACCACGCCGTTGCGGTCCCAAGGCTGCGCCTGAACGAAGAAGCGATTCGAGATAACGCGCTCGTAAATCGAGTCGCGCGTATCGCGGGGATTGATGAACCAGTCCTTGTAGTAAATCCCCTCCGTAGGCTTGAATTCGCCCGTCTCCGGGTCCCGCTCGCCCCGCTCGTTCGTATAGCCGGCCTTTATATCCGTATAGACCTTGCTCCACGAGCTGTACTCGAACGAATGGCCTATGAATACCGCCGAAAGGTCGGCCAGCGAAAAATCGCTGTCCGTCACCCGCTGCAGCGGAAGCGCATACGACTGGGTGACGAAGAAGGCGTTGTTGCGGTAGGTATTCTGCGCCTCGGCGTCGGCCAGCTTCATCGGCACGCCCGACGGCATCTGGAACGTCGTATCGGCAATGGCCCACGTGCCGACCACGCCGCCGTTTTCCTGCTGCTCGATGTGGTTGTTGTAATAGGCCGCATGCACCGAATAGCGTTTGCCCGTATGGTTGAACGCCACCGCGAGGTTGTGGTTCTTGGTGCGGGACCAGATATACTGTCCGCGCGTTCCCCGCGCCTTGTAATCGACGTTGAACCCCGTCGTTGGCGAGACGTTCTGCGCGTGCATGATGTTGAAGTTCTCCTCGCGGAAACGCTTCTGTCCCGATTCGAGATAGGTCATGCGGATGATCGGCTTCTTCGTGTTGTAGAAAGGCACGTTCTCCATGTCGTACGTGTACGCATAGTAGGGACTCGCGAAACCGAAGTCGAAGTTCTGGGGCCGCCGGAAATAGTTCATCGGCAGCGAAGCCTGTCCGAGAGCGCCCTGCGCGATGTCGCCCACCTCTTCGCGGTAGAACGGATAGTCGATGCGCCAGTCGGTCAGCGTCGTGTCCAGCGGTCCGATCTCAACGCGGTTGTAGTCGCGCCTGACGTTCCAGCGGAAGTTGTTCAGCGAGCGGACCGAATCGCTGAAAAAATAGGATTCGAGCGGCTTGCGGATCTTGCGCTCCTTCTTGGTCGTATCCTGCGGCTGCTGTTCGCCCTCCTCGCCCTCTTCCGCAGGCTGTTCGAAGGGATTGTTGCCGTACAGGCTGCCGGTCTGTCCGCGCTGCTGCGCACGCATCAGCGTCTTGGCGTCGAAACCCTGCGAACGGACGATGCCGGGTACTGTCAGAAACAGACCGAGCAAAGCTGTCAGCAATATTCTTTTCGTCAATCTCGACATAGAACGGGAATCCGCGGCAAAGGTAATTTAAAAAATTTAAATATGCAATTATTCCTCCGGGCAAGCCGCTGAATCACGGCTCTTTAGCGTCACGATCCACTTTACCGCCGAAACGACGATGTAGAGCAGAATAATGACAGGGACGGCCCGAACACCCAAAGCGACCAACAGGACAACGGACAGCGCAATAAAGAGATAGCGGATCTCGTTGCCTTTAAAAGAAAAACTCCGGAACTTGAAAGCGAACATTCTCACCGGCGATATGAGCAGCCACGACATGACCGGCATCAGCAGGAGCACCCAGACGCCCAGACTGAAGCCCGTCTCGGCGTTCATCCAGCCCAGTGCAGCGAAGAACAGCGCATTGGCCGGAGTGGGCAGGCCGCAGAATTCGGTGTGCTGCGTTTCGTCGATATTGAACTTGGCCAGCCGCAGCGCCGAAAAGGCCGCCACCACGAAGCAGAGCACGCTGCCGCCGTAGCGCATCCACGGTTCGGCATCGGCCGCAAGCGCGTCGTTCCACAGCACGAAAAGCACCGAAGCCGGAACGAATCCGAACGAAACCATGTCGGAGAGCGAATCCAGCTGGACGCCGATGGCCGAGGGACACTTCAGCAGCCGGGCGGCGAAGCCGTCGCAATAGTCGAAGACGCCCGCGGCGACGGTGAGCCAGAAAGCCAGCTCCAGATCGTGGTAAACCAACGCCGAAACCGCCGCAAACGAGCCGCAGAGCAGGCTTGAGAGGGTCAGCAGATTGGGTATGGTGAACAGTTTTATTTTCATCGGGAACCTAAAAATATTTATTCCAGCAATAGGCGGCAAAGTTACAAAATATTTTTATCTTTGTCTCACTTAATTCCATATTATAACTTATGGCAAGCAACAAATATTGTGTCATCATGGCCGGCGGCATCGGTTCGCGCTTCTGGCCCAAAAGCCGGCAGTCGATGCCCAAGCAGTTTCTCGACATACTGGGAACAGGCAAATCGTTTATCCGCCACACTTACGAACGTTTTGCAAAAATCGTCCCCGCCGAGAACTTTCTCGTGGTGACCAACCATAAATACAAGGACCTCGTACTCGAACACATCCCCGAAATCGGCGAACGGCAGGTGCTCTGCGAACCGATCGGCCGCAATACGGCCCCCTGCATCGCCTATGCGGCCTACACGCTGCTGAAGCAGAATCCCGACGCGGAGATGATCGTCACCCCGGCCGACCACCTGATCCTCAACGAAGAGGACTTCCGCCAGATCATCGGCGAGTGTCTCGAATTCGCCGACCGACACGACGCCCTGCTGACCGTCGGCATCAAACCGACACGTCCCGATACGGGTTACGGCTACATTCAGGTCTCGGACACCAACGTCATCAGCAAGGTCAAGTGCTTCACCGAGAAACCGAACCTCGAACTGGCGCAGACCTTCCTGCAGACGGGCGAATTCTTCTGGAATTCGGGCATCTTCATCTGGAAGGTGCAGACCATCGTCGAAGCCTTCCGGAAATACCTGCCCGAACACCACGCCATGTTCAGCGGCGTGATGAAGGCGCTGGGCACCGACGCCGAGAAAACCACCGTCGAAATCGTCTTTTCGGAGTGCCGCGCCATTTCGATCGACTACGGCATCATGGAGAAGGCCGACAACGTATACGTCCGCTGCGGCGATTTCGGCTGGAGCGACGTGGGCACGTGGGGCTCGGTCTACCAGCATTCGCGCAAGGACCGCTACGCCAACGCCGTACCTGAGCAGGGGTGCTACCTTTACGACACGCGCAGCAGCATCGTTTCGCTGCCCAAGGACAAGGTGGCCGTCATCAGCGGCCTGAAGGAGTATATCGTCGTAGATACCGACGACGTGCTGATGATCTGCCCCCGCTCCGAGGAGCAGAACATCAAGAAATTCATCGACGAAGTCAAATTCCACAACGGAGACAAACACATCTGACGCATCCGGGCCGGCAGCCCGCATATACGGCATCCATATGTCCGAACTGTACGATATTTTCCGGCGGCACCCCCGCATCTCGACCGACACGCGCCGCATCGAGCCGGGGTCCGTCTTCTTCGCCCTGCACGGGGCGACCTTCGACGGCAACCGCTTCGCCGCCGACGCACTCTCCAAAGGCGCCGCATACGCCGTCGTGGACGATCCTGCGGCCGTCGCCGGCGACCGCACGGTACTTGTCGGCGATACGCTCGAAGCCCTTCAGGAGCTGGCGCGCGAACACCGCCGCGAACTGGCGATTCCGATTCTGGCCATTTCGGGCAGCAACGGCAAGACCACGACCAAGGAGCTGGTGAGCCGCGTGCTGGCCGAACGCTTCGAAGTCTACGCCACGCACGGCAACCTCAACAACCACATCGGCGTGCCGCTGACGCTGCTCGCCATGACCCGCGACACCGAATTCGGCGTAGTCGAAATGGGCGCCAGCGCCTGCGGCGAAATCGCCCTGCTGGCATCGGTCGCCGAACCCAACTACGGCATTCTGACCAACATCGGCCGCGCGCACCTCGAAGGATTCGGCGGCCCGGAAGGCATCCGCCGCGGCAAGGGCGAACTGCTGGACTATCTGGCCGCGAACGGCGGCCGCGCCTTCGTCCCGCGCGAAGACCAAGTGCTGACCAACATGGCCGCAGAGCGCGACGGGCTGGCTGCGGAATACTACTCCGTCACACTGGCCGACGGCATCGCACACCATCTGGAGGGTGACTACAACCGCTTCAACATCGCGGCGGCCGTGGCCGTAGGACGCTATTTCGACATCGACGGCGAGCGCATCCGCCACGCCGTCGGCAGCTACATGCCCGACAACAACCGTTCGCAGCGGACCGAAACGAAGCGCAACACGCTGATCGTGGATTGCTACAACGCCAACCCGTCGAGCATGCGCGCTTCGGTCCTCAACTTCCTCGCAGAGCCGGCCGGCGGCAGAAGCCGCCGCGTGCTGATTCTGGGCGACATGCTCGAACTGGGCGCATGGTCGGAGCAGGAGCACCGCGACATCGTCGCCCTCGCAGGCCGGAATCCGGACACCGAACTGATGCTCGTGGGCGGAGAATTCGCCCGCGCCTGCACTGGCATGGAGCCGCAACCCGCCAACACCGCCCTCTTCCCCTCGCGCGAGGAGCTGATCGCCGAACTGCGCCGCCGCCCTGTCGAGAACGCCTTCGTGCTGGTAAAGGGTTCGCGCGGCATCGGGCTGGAAAAGGCGCTCGAAGAGCTGTAGCATCGCCCGGCCCCCTGCCGCCGCACAGAATCGTTCCGTCTTACAGAGCCTTTCCGCCGCGCAGGGCCTTTCCGCCGCGCAACGCCGAAGCGAAGAGGGGGGGGGCAACGAAGGACCCGGAACGAAGAAGGGGCCGGAACGAAGAGAGGCCCGGAGCAGAAGGAGGACCCGAAGCAAGGAAGACTCCGGAGCGAAGAGGGGCGCCGCGCCGACAAAAAGCACCTTTACCCCGGACAGAACCGCACCGACGAACGAGAACCGCCTAAATAATAATACCATGAAACGATTGCTGTCCGCACTTCTGCTGCTGGCCGCGGCCAATGCCGCCGCCGGAGAGAAAAGCGTTTCGCTCGAACGCAATTTCGGAACCCTCTACGGCACGCTGCTCACGCCCGGCGAAGGCGCCGAAACCGTGGCGGTCCTCATCGCGGGATCAGGTCCCACACCCCGCAACGGCAATACGAACAACTACCTCTATCTGGCGCAGGAGCTTGAAAAAGCGGGTATCGCCACGCTCCGCTACGACAAACGGGGCATCGGATCGAGCAAATTCGACGACCCGGACAAAATGGCCGACGCCACGCTCGACGACTTCATCGGCGACGCCGCGGCATGGGCCGAGTACCTCTCCCGGCAGGATTTCCGCCGCATCGTGCTGATCGGCCACAGTGAAGGGGCGCTGATCGCCTTCTGCGCGGCGCAACAATGCCCCGAAGTCGACGCCGTGATTTCGGTGGCAGGCGCCGGCTATCCGCTCGACGAAATACTCCAGCTTCAGCTGGCCGCACAGCTCGCCCCGACGCACATGGAGCTGCTGATGCAGGCCCGTGCCATCACCGCCGCCCTGAAACGCGGCGAACGGGTCGAGTCGTGCCCGCCCGAACTGGCGCCCCTCTTCGCCCCCTCGATACAGACATTCTGGATCTCGTCGCTGAGCTACGACCCGCGCGAGGAGATTCGCAAAGTGAGGGTTCCCGTACTGATCGTCAACGGCGACATCGACTTCCAAGTGACGCCCGACAACGCCGACGCACTGGCGAAAGCCCAGCCCCGGTCCCGGAAAACGATCATCGAAGGCATGACCCACACGCTCAAAAAAGCCTCCGGCCCCTCGCGCACGGAGCAGATCGCCGCCTATACGGACGATACGCTTCCGGTCGCTCCGGAGCTGGTCGCCGCCGTCACCGGATTCATCGAAGGACTCTGAAGTTCGCTTTTCATCGCTTCTCCGCCGGGGGATTTCCGTCATTCGATTATTTTGGTTATTTTTGATTCCGCAAAAAGAAAGCAGCGATCAGAACCTCCCACAATCCAATGCCATGACACTCCTGTTCAGCATCGAATACCGCACCCGCTGGGGCGAACAGCTCGTACTCCGCCTCGGCCGTCGGCGCATCGCCCTGCAATACGCCGACGGCGGCGTCTGGACCTGCGCCGTAGAGCGGTACGCCCCTGCGGCGCAGCCGGCAGAATACCGTTACGAAGTCGAGCGCGAGGGCGTGTGCATCCGCCGCGAATGGCGTCCGCACATCCTGCGC
>ENA-OZGA01000578-OZGA01000578.1-human-gut-metagenome-genome-assembly--contig:-NODE-578-length-14900-cov-4.960189_pt1 | contig 14900 bp, 11 predicted proteins | sample MGYA00245112_ERZ653649 | MGnify/ENA primary metagenome ERZ653649 (study PRJEB26926, sample SAMN06165071) | human gut metagenome | biome: ENVO:00009003; feature: ENVO:2100002; material: ENVO:00002003...
GGAGTCTCGTGGGCTCGGAGATGTGTATAAGAGACAGACGATACCCATGGCGCGCGAGGTGTTGATGAAATGCCCGAGCGAACCGACGCCCAGCGCGGGGTCGTTCGAGATCTTGTAGATCGACACGGCGATGGCCGAGCCCAGCAGGCAGAAGATCAGCGAGACGGTGGTCGAGGTGGGCAGTCCCCACGAGTTGTAGAGATCCAGCAGGATAATGTTGGCGAACATCACGCCCAGGTATAACATCATGACCTCGTGGAATGTGAACAGTCCGGGATTGAACATGCCGCTTCGGGCCACTTCCATCATGCCGCTCGAGGTGACTACGCCGACGATAATGCCGACAGAGGCGACGGTGAGGATGACCCGCATCGAAGCGGCCTTGGAGCCGATGGCAGAGTTGAGGAAATTGACTGCGTCGTTCGTGACGCCGACGAAAAGACCTGAAATGGCGAGGATTCCCAGAATAACTACGATTACGGTGTAGATTTCGCTCATGTTAGGGTTTAGTGCAAATTGTGAACAAATTTACGCCATTTTTTCCGATGAAACGGTTTTGGCACCGATTGTTAACATTAACTTAACATGAGGCGGCTCTGTTCGTTGCGGCCGCGCTGGATATGCCGGGATGCCGGGCGGATTGGGGCATACGCCATACCGCAGGGCGTGCGGAGCGCCGGTGGGCGGAGGCGGGGACTGCCGGTTCCCGGACGGCGAAAAAGGGCGGGCAATCGTGCCCGCCCCTGTCCGGAAGGGGGATTGCCCGCCCGCTGTATTTCTCCGCTGCCGGGGATTATTCGTCGTCGGTATCGGTGTAAGCCTTCAGCAGCTTGTCCTGCACGTCGGCCGGCACCTGCTCGTAGGACGAGAATTTCATGGTATAGGTGGCCGAGCCCGACGTCAGCGACGAGAGTGTCGTCGAGTAGCGGTATAGTTCAGCCAGCGGAACCATGGCGTTCAGACGGTCGAAGCCCTTGTCGGACTCCATTCCGGCGATCATCGCACGGCGGTTCTGCAAGTCGGACATCACGGCGCCCATGTAGTCGCTCGGGACGAGTATCTCGACATTGTAGATCGGCTCCATGATCTTGGGCCCCGCGTTGCGGAAAGCCTCCTTGAAGGCGTTGCGCGCCGCCAGTTTGAAGGAGATTTCGTTCGAATCCACCGGGTGCATCTTTCCGTCGTATACCACCACGCGGATGTCGCGGGCGTAGGAACCCGTCAGCGGGCCTTCGTCCATCTTCTCCATGATGCCCTTGAGGATGGCGGGCATGAAGCGCGCGTCGATGGCGCCGCCCACGATCGCCGAGTAGAACTGCAGCTTGCCGCCCCACGGCAGGTCGTATTCCTCCTTGGTCTTGGGGTTGACGACCATGTCGCCCTTGCCCGGAACCTTGTAGTTCTTGGGTTCGGGCATGCCCTCGTAGTAAGGCTCGATGATCATGTGCACTTCGCCGAACTGGCCTGCGCCGCCCGACTGCTTCTTGTGGCGGTAGTCGGCCTGCGCCACCTTGGTGATGGTCTCGCGGTAGGGAATCTTCGGCGCGATATAGTCGTACTGGAGGCGGTTCTCCTTTTCGATACGCGTGCGGAGGATATTGAGATGATGCTCGCCCTGACCCTGTATGATAGTCTGCTTCAGCTCCTTGGAGTATTCGACCAGAATCGTCGGGTCCTCGAATTTGGCGTCGTTGAGCACTTTGCCCAGCTTCTCCTCGTCGCCCTGCTCCTTGGCCTTGACGGCGGCGCGGTAGCGCGGTTCGGGGAATACGATCGGTTCGACGGTCACCGGCGCCGACGGCGCCGCGAGCGTGTCGTTGGTGCGCGTGCCCTTGAGTTTGACGGTGCAGCCGATGTCGCCCGCCATGAGTTCGGTGACTTTGATGCGGTTCCTGCCCGCTACGGCGAAGAGCTGCGACACCTTCTCCTTGTTGCCCGTGCGGGTGTTCACCAGCTCGGTGCCCTCGGCGATACGGCCGCGGATCACGCGGAAATAGGTGATTTCGCCGATATGCTGTTCGACCTGACTCTTGAATACGAAAGCCACGGCGGGCGCCGTCTCGTCGGCCGCGATCTCTTCGCCGTCGGTCGAGAGGAAGTTCGGGGCCTTCAGCGGGCCGGGAGCGACGTTGATGATGAACTCCATCAGACGCTTGGTGCCGATGTCGCGCTTGCCGCTGGTGCAGAAGATCGGCATCACCTCGCGTTTCGAGAGGCCGATTTTCAGACCCGCGCGGATGTCGTCCTGCGTGAGCGTGCCCTTGTCGAAGTACAGCTCCATGAGGGCTTCGTCGTGTTCGGCGGCCATCTCGACCAGCTCCTTGTTCAGCTCCTGAGCCTTGTCCAGCTCTTCGGCGGGAATTTCCAGCTCCTCGCGGTGGCCGTCGTTGTCCTTGAAACGGTACATCTTCATCAGCAGCACGTCGATGAAAGCGTTGAATTCGGGACCCTGATTGACCGGGTACTGCACGATGACGGGCTTCACGCGCGACGAGGCGCGGATCGACTCGACGGCGGCCTCGAAATTGGCCTTGTCGGCGTCGAGCTGGTTCACCACGCCGATCACGGGTTTCTGCAGCAGACGGGCGTAGCGGGCCTGAATTTCGCTGCCGACCTCCCAGCCGTTCTGGGCATTGAACAGGAATACGCCCACGTCGCCCACCTTGAACGCCGAGAAGAGACTTCCGCAGAAGTCGTCCGAGCCGGGGCAGTCGATGATGTTCAACTTGCGGTCCATGAATTCGGTGAAGAGGATGGTCGAATAGATCGAGCGCTTGTATTCATGCTCGATATCCGTGTTGTCCGAGAGCGTGTTGTTCGTCTCGATACTACCCCTGCGGTCGATGACCTTACCCTCGAAGGCCATCGCTTCGGCAAGGGTAGTTTTCCCCGTGCCGGGCGCGCCGATGAGTACGATGTTCTTGATCTCTTTAGCTGAATAATTTTTCATATTCCCGTGTGGTTTTAAGGTTTTCGGGTGGTTCGGGGCGTCGCCGGAGGTGTTCCCGCGGGGCGTATTCCCGGTTGCGGAAGGTGCCCTTTCCGGGATTTTCCGGTTAGCCGACTATAAATATACAAAAAAAACGGGATAACCAAACCGGGGTATGAAAAAATCGCCCTCAGGAGGCGATTTTTCGGTCTAAAAAAGGAATGTCGAGCCACGTGAGCTTTTTCCAGAGCCACTCGACGGGGCCGTGCGAATGGCGGCGCAGCCATATCCGGCAGAAGGCGTACTGTACGAGGATGATGCCCACGCCCGCGAGTGTGCCGTAGATCACGTCCACGTGGCGGTAAAGCCCCATGCCCCAGTTGTAGAAGAGCGCCGTTCCGAGCAGCGATTGCAGCAGGTAGTTGGTCAGGCTCATGCGGCCGAAGAAGGTCATGCCGTGCAGCGCCCGCCGGAATCCCGGCAGTCCGTACCACAGCAGGACCACCGCCGCGACGATGGCCGTCGCCGTCATCAGGTTGCGCATCGCCTCGAACGGCACGAGCCATGTGCCGAGAATGCCGGCAGCCAGCAGCCCGCCCCAGATGCGCCGGTTGCGGCCTTCGTCGTAGAAGAGCCGGTAACGGCCCGCCAGCATGCCCAGCACGAACATCAGCAGCGTCTGCGTGGCGCGGCCGTGTTCCAATCCCCATGCGAACGAGCTGATCGGCCCGTAGACGAGGCTCGCGCGGGCGCTCTGGGCGAAGGTTCCCGTGGCGAGGGTCGGATAGAGGGTCGGATAGAGGGTCTCCATGCCTTCGATGCCGCGCAGCGAGAGCGTATGGCCGCTGAAGTGCTGGTAGAGTTCGAGCGGCTGGATGAAGAGCAGCGCCGCTATGACCCACACCCAGCGGTTCGGGAGTTTGCCGATGGGGATCATCAGCAGCCCGAAAACGGCGTAATAGGTCAGCACGTCGCCGTTGTAGATCGCGGCGTTGACCAGCCCGATTATGAACAGCAGCACCATGCGCCATGCGAACCGCAGCGAGAAGTCGTTGCCCCGCTGGGCCTGATTGTCGCTCTGGATGAAGAAACTCAGTCCGAACAGCAGTGCGAAGATGGCGTACATCTTGCCCGAAAGCAGGAATCCCAGCGCGCCGGCCACGGTTTGCTCCCAGCCGCCGAATCCGGCGCGGAGGTAATCCAGCCCGCTCCAGTAGAGGTTGAAATGCTCGCGGGCGTGGAACAGGATGATGCCCGCCACGGCGATGCCGCGCAGGGCGTCCGCCACTTCGATGCGGGTGTTGGGGAGGTTGGTCGTGCGGTACATTTTCGTCGGTCAGGAGTTAAAAGCGCAGGCAATCCCCGTCAGCGCTTCGACGGCCCGGCGGCCTTCGATGCCCAGCGAGAGCGAATAGTCGTTGACGAAAAGCGCGATGTGGGCGTCGATCACGGCGTCGTCGAGTTCCTGCGCGTGTTCCTTGATATATGCGCGCGACGCTTCGGGGTGCGCGAAGGCGTATTCGATGCTTTGGCGGATGAGGGTCTCGACCTGCCGCCGCATCGCTTCGGGCAGGCTCCGTTTGGCCGCGATGCCGCCCAGCGGCAGGGGCAGCGCGGTGGTCCGCTCCCATAGCTGTCCGAGGTCGGCGACCAGCTCCAACTGCCGCTGCCGGTAGACGAAACGCCCCTCGTGGATCAGCACTCCGGCGTCGAAGTCGCCCCGCTCCACGGCGGCGGCGATCTGCGAGAAGAGCAGGGGCGTGCGCTCCGTAATCCGGGGGAAAAGGCGCATCATCAGTGCGTTGGCCGTGGTGTGGACTCCCGGTACGGCCACGCGGCGGATCGGCGACCGGTCCCCCGCACGGCGCACCAGCAGCGGTCCGTTGCCGCGTCCGAGCGCCGCGCCGCTGTCCAGCAGCGCGTAACGGTCCGCAACGGCGGGCAGCACGGCGCAGCTTATCTTGCTCACGTCGGCATCCCCGGCCTGCACCCCGCGGTTGAGCGCCTCGATGTCGCGGTATTCGACGTCGAAATGCAATCCGCCCGTGTCGATGCGTCCGTTCAGGAGCGCGTCGAACATGAAGGTGTCGTTCGGGCAGGGCGATATGCGCAGGCGGAGCGTCACCGTTTCTGCGCTTCGGTGATGTTGCGCGCGTTCTCCTGATCGCGGTTGCGGTTGCGCCTGCCGCCGTAGCGGCCCAGCAGCCAGCCCGCCGCGAAGGTCAGCGCGAGGACGATGATGTCGATAAATACGTTGGCCAGCCAGCGCTGGATGGCAGGGGCGAACTGCCAGATCAGAATGAAGACGACCAGTATCAGGATCAGTCCCGCCCAAAGTGTCCATTTTTTATTCATCGTTTCCGAATATTTGGGTTAATGTTGCGGTAAGGTTTTCGACGGCCAGCCCTACGGCCCATCGGTCGAAGGGTTCGCCGACATAATTCGACACGGCGCGAATCTGGCAGCAGGCGACGCCCAGCGCTTCGCACACGGCGAAAAAGGGCGCGCCCTCCATGTTCTCGATCTCAGGCAGCGCGCTTTGCCCGTCCGTGCCGTCGATTCCGGGCAGCGAGCCTTGTCCGTCCGTGCCGTTCGTGTCGCCGATCGCGGACTGCATGTCCGAGGGCTGTTCCGGGCTGTCCGCCCTCTCTCCGGTAGGTGGCAGCGTCTGTCCGGCCGGGGCCGAAACTGCGTCGCCGGACTTCGTTTCCGGCTCCGGAATCCCGTACCCTGTTTCCCGGAACTCCTGTTCCTGCTCCTGCTTCCGCCCCGTCTCCCGCAGGCCGTCTCCCGAACGGTTTACCGTAACGCCCGCCGCGAGGGGCAGTCCCAGATCGGGTCCCGAAGTTTCGTATTCGCGGGCGTAACGTTCCGGAATCCCGGCGATCCGCTCGGTGACCACTTCGACCACCTCGCCGCGCTGCAGGCTCCGGTCGTATGCCCCCGCGATGCCTGCGAGTACGACTAACTGCGGTTTGCGGGCTTTCACGGCCCGGATCGTCGCGGCCGCGATCTCCGCCGCGCCGACTCCGGCCACGAAGACCGGATCGCGGGGCTGGGTGAGGATGAACGCCTTGGCCTCCTCGATGGTGGGGAAAATGAAAATCCGCTTCACGTTACCGGCCCACTGCGGCTTCGAGTTCCTCGACCGTGATCGGAATTTTCCTGTCACCCAGCATGCGGCTGCCCTCTTCGGTGACCAGAATGTCGTCCTCGATGCGGATGCCGCCGAAGTCGCGGTACGCCTCCAGCGCGTCGTAATCGACGATGCCCTTGTAGAGACCCTCGGCGCGGCACTTGTCGATCAGCGCCGGGATGAAGTAGAGTCCCGGTTCGTCGGTCATCACCGTCCCCGGTTCGATGCGCCATGCCGCGCGGTAGATGCAGGTTCCCGACTTGGCGGCGCGGTCGGCGATTGTCGAGAAGTCGAAACTCCGCTCGCCCATCGCCTCGCAGTCGTGTACGTCCATGCCCAGCCCGTGTCCCAGTCCGTGGGGCATAAGCATCGTCATGGCGCCCGAAGCCACGGCGTCGGCGGCCGTGCCCTTGAGCAGTCCCAGCGCCACCAGCCCTTCGGCCAGCGTCATGTAGGCGGCGTTGTGTATCTCGGTGTACATCATATGCGGCTTGACGGTGCGCGCTACATGGTCGTGCGCCGCCAGTACGACGTTGTAAATTTCCTTCTGCTTCTGCGTGAACCGGCCGCTGACGGGGTAGGTGCGCGTGTGGTCCGAGCAGTAGCCGTCCACGGTCTCGCAGCCTGCGTCGCACAACAGCAGCCGCCCCTGCTCCAATACGCCGTCGGCGTTGAGGTTGTGGAGCGTCTCGCCGTGCTGCGAGACGATCGAGGGGAATGACAGGCCCGAACCGCTGGATTTGGCGATGCCCTCAATGGCGCCCGCGATCTCGCGCTCGATCACACCGGGGTGGCACATATGCATCGCCAGCGTGTGCATCTGGTAGCCTATCAGGAACGCGCGTTCCATCGCCTCGACCTCCTCGGCGCTCTTCTTCTCGCGCATTTCGGCCACGGCGAACATCAGTTCGACCGACTTGTAGTCGTGCAGCAGTTCGGGCTTGATGCCGAGCAGCGCTGACAGCTGGAGCTTCGTCTCGCCGCGGTAGGGCGGCAGGTAGTGGATCTTGCGGCCCAGCGAAACGGCTTTGCGGAGCCGCTTTTCAAGCTCGGCCATGGGGAACGTCGCCGTGACGCCGACTTCGGCGCCCAGTTCGCGCAGTGTGGGCTGCGGACCGGTCCAGATGATGTCCTCGACCGTGAAATCGTCGCCGTACAGCGCCTCTTCGCCCGTGTCGGCGTCGATCAGGCCCGCCAGCGACGGGGTGTTCAGTCCGAAGTAGTAGCGGAACGACGAATCCTGCCGGAAATAGTAGGCGTTGTTCGGATAGTTGTTGGGCGAAAGGGAGTTGCCCGGCAGCAGGATGATCCCTGAGCCGATCTTCGTACGCAGCATGTTGCGGCGCGCAGCGTAGGTCTTAGCTGAAAACATAGTATGGCGTTTTAATTTGCATTCCGTTTGCGGCGCCTGCGGCCCGTCGGCGCAGGGCTTGTGCGGCGGCACATTCTCCACCTCTTACAAAAATAGTAAAAATATGACAAGCCCGCGCCCTGCGGCGGCTATTTTTTGCGGAAAGGCTTCTGCGGCGGGTGCGGACGGGGTAAATGTCCGGCGGGGCGGGCCTGCGGTCAGAACTCGACGCTTGCGCCCGCATCGTTGACCGTGACGGCGACCTCGCGGCCCATGTAGAGGGCGACGTTGGGGTCTTCGTGGCCTGCGGGGATGCCGAATACGATCGGAATCCCCAGCGGACGGACATAGGCTGCGATGATGTCGCAGGGGTCCCAAACGCCGAAGTGCTTCTGTCCCAGCATGTCCGTAAAATGCCCTACGAGAACGGCCTTGCATTTGGCCAGTATTCCGCTCCGCTCCAGCTGCTGCATCATGCGGTCGAGCCGGTACATCTGTTCGCCGATCTCCTCGATGAACAGCACCGTCGGGGTGTCGAAGTCGGGCTGTTCGGGCGTGCCGATCGCCGAGCAGAGCAGCGAGAGGTTGCCGCCCGCGAGCCGTCCGCGGGCCGTGCCGGAGACGTTGAGCGGGTGTGCGGCGGCGTCGATGCGCGTCCAGCGGCCGAAAAGCGCGCTGCGCAACGATTCGTCCGAGACGATCGCTTCGGGTTTTTCGTCGGCGCCGAAACGGAACTTGCCCGGCATCGTGGCGTGAAGGCTTTCGACGCCCAGCCGCCCCAGCGCCATGTGGAGCATGGTGACGTCGCTGAATCCGACGATCCACTTGGGATGTTCGCGCAGCGGCGTGAGGTCGAGCAGCGGGAGCAGGCGCACCGATCCGTAGCCGCCCTGATAGCTGACGACGGCTTTCACGCCGGGATCGTCGATCATGGCCTGCAGGTCTGCGGCGCGCCGGGCGTCGGTCCCGGCGAAGTAGGGCTGTTCGCGGTCGGCGTAGTGCGCTCCGAATTTCACTTTCAGGCCCCACTCTTCGAAGCGTTCCCGGACTTTGGTCGTGTCGGCCTTCTCCTTGAGTTTGCGCGCCGGGGTGACGATGCCTATGGTATCGCCCGGCCGCAGGTAGGGCGGGCGGATGAAAGGTGCGTCGGATTTCTGGGCGGAGAGCGCGTCGGATTGCCGGAGGGAGTCGGGGCGTCGCATTCCGAGGCTGTCAGACCCGTGGACGGTGTGCGCGTCGGATTGCCGTAGGGAAAGGGTGTCGGGCTGTAGAAGGGTGTGCGTATCGGGGTGGCGGGCGGCGAGGTTTGCAGAGCAGAGCAGGAGGGCGGCGAGCAGGAACGGATATTTCATGTCGGATCTGTATTCGGGGTGTAGAGGGATGTTTGTTTCGGTTCTTCGGGGTTTCGGGCGGAGATGCCTCCGGCTATTTTCTGCGCCGGGTCAGCCCTTCGGGCAGCGGCAGCCGGATGCGGGTGATGCTGACCACGGCGCCCGTCAGGGCGAACCCTCCCGCGAGCAGGAGCGCCGTATGGGTGCTGTTTTCGGGGACGATGTGGAACAGGAGGGCCATCAGCGCCGCGCCCGTGGTCTGGCCCACCAGACGCGCCGTGGCGAGCATGCCGCTGGCGCTTCCGCTGCGCTGGGGCGGGGCCGAGGCGATCAGGATGCTGTTGTTGGGCGACTGGAACAGTCCGAATCCCGCGCCGCAGAGCACCAGCCGCCATGCGATGTCGAAAGGCGCCGGGTCGTCGGGCAGGAAGGCCAGCAGGAACAGTCCCGCGGCCATGGCCGTAAGTCCTGTGCCGCCCAGAAATCCGGCGTGGACACGTTCGACGAGGATGCCGGCGATCGGGGCCACGACCATGATCACGGCGGGCCATGCGGTCATCAGCAGTCCCGTGGCGACTTCGTCGTAGCCGAATTCGTGCTGCAGGTAGAAGGGCAGGGCCACCATGGCGAGCATCTGTCCCAGAAACGAGCAGATCGACGTTAAGACCGAGACCGAGAAGATCGGGATGCGCAGCAGGTCGAACGGCAGCAGCGGATAGGGTTCGCGCAGCTGGCTGCGGATGAAGAAGAAGCCGACGACGAGCAGTGCGGCGATGCCGGCCGAGAGGATGCGCGGATCGAGTCCGTGCGAGAATCCCTCGACCGAAGCCATCAGCAGCCCGAACGTGAGTGCGTTCATCACCGCGTCGCGCCAGTCGAAGCGGTGGGTGCCGACCCGTACGGGGTTGTCGGGCAGGAAGCGGCGGCTCAGCGACAGGGCGACAAGCCCGATGGGAATGTTCACGGCGAAGAGCCACGGCCAGTGGGCGATCGAAAGGATGCCTGCGGCGATGGTCGGGCCTGCGACCGACGACACGGCGACGACCGTGGCGTTGAGACCCAACCCGCGGCCCAGCTGCGCCTTGGGGTAGATGATGCGGATGAGCGTGGTGTTGACCGACGTGACGGCCGCGGCGCCAAAGCCCTGCATGACGCGCGCCAGCACCAGCGTGGCGAGCGACGAGGAGAGTGCGCAGCCCACCGAAGCCACCGTGAAGAGCATCAGCCCGCCGATGTAGACCTTGCGGTAGCCGACCAGCTCGCCCAGCGCCGAGAACGACAGCAGCGAGACCATGATGGCCAGCTGGTAGGCGTTGACGATCCAGATCGAGTCGGCGGACGAAATCCCCAGCTCCTGCCCGATGGTCGGCAGGGCGACGTTGGCGATGGCGCTGTCAAGCACCGACAGTCCGACGCCGAACGCCACGGCCAGAATGGCCCACAAGCGGCGGGGCATCGGCAGCCCGTCCGCAGGCGGCGCTATGTAGGGAATGGTGCTCACGGAGTGCAAAGGTAATACATGCCGTCCGCAAATCAAAACGGGTGCCGGACTTGCATGAAAACGGAGACCCGGAAATTTCCGGGCCTCCCTCTCACAACTATGAATTTGAACTTTTTACTTTAAAAAACGGTATGGTAGTATGCTTGTGGCTGGTTGTGATTCCGGTTTATCTGCGGTCGCTCTCCGGCACGATCCCGCCCTGCGGCTCGACGCCCTTGAGGTATTTGGCGAGGAACTTCTCCATCGCGCGGTAGAAGTCGAAACGGTTCTCCTCGTTGTGGAAGCCGTGGCCTTCGTTGTCCTTGACCATGTAGTCCACATGCACGCCGCGGCTGCGCAGCGCTTCGACCATCTGGTTGCTCTCGTTGATGTTCACGCGGGGATCGTTGGCGCCCTGCACCACCAGCAGCGGGGTCTCGATGCGCTCGGCGTTGAGGGCCGGGGAGTTCTCGCGCAGCATCTCGGCGTCCTTTTCGGGGTTGCCGACCATCTCGTACATCATGTCGAGCATCGGTTTCCAGTAGGGCGGAATGGTTTCGAGGAACGAGAAGAGGTTCGACACACCTACGTAGTCGATGGCGCAGGCGTAGAGGTCGGGATCCTTCACGATGCCCTGCAGCGTGGCGTAGCCGCCGTAACTGCCGCCGTAGATGGCGATCTTCGCGGGATCGGCGATGCCTTTGCCGATCAGCCAGTTCACGCCGTCCGTGATGTCGTCCTGCATGGTCTGGCCCCACTTGCCGTAGGCGATTTCGGTGAACTTGCGTCCGAAGCCCGTCGAACCGCGGAAGTTCATCTGCAGCACAGCGTAGCCGCGGTTGGCGAGGAACTGCGCTTCGGGGTTGAAGCCCCAGTAGTCGCGGGCCCACGGACCGCCGTGGGGATTCACGACCACGGGCAGGTTCTTGGCGTTGTGCACGGTCTTGCCCACGGGCAGCGTCAGGTAGCCCTCGATCTCCAGACCGTCGCGCGAAGTGTAGTTGATAGGGATCATCTCGGCCATCTGCTCCTCTTCGATCCACGGCGCGAGGTCGGCCAGCTTGGTCATCGTGTCGGCCTCGACGTCGTAGAGGTAATAGGTGCCCATCGTGCGGTCGCCGCCTGCATAGACGATGTATTTGTCCTCGGCCTTGTTCGAGCCGGCGATGCCGATGGCATAGCCGCGCAGGTGCTTCTCCATGCGGCCGAACATCTCGCCCGTCGCCTTGTCGAAGAAGTGGCGCGCGGTGCCTTTGTGGCCGGTGTAGGAGACGCCGAGCAGTTTCTTCTGCGCGTCGCTGTACCAGATGTTGTCCAAGTCGTATTTGTCGTTTACGTAGAGCTGTTCGATCTCCTCGCACGTCGCGGGGTCCATCAGCACGAGGGCGACCTTGTCGCGTCCGAGGTTGGTGACGGCATAGACCTGCTTGTTGTCGGGGGTGAAGGCGGCGAACGAGACGCTCTCCTTGAAGTTGGTCGTCAGCACGGGGCGGAAAGGCTCGGCTTCGGTTTCGCGGTAGCGGATCTGCGTGTTCACGCCGTCGACGATGGCATAGGCTACGCGCAGCTTGCCGTCATGGTCGGTCTGCCAGCCCTGGATGTCGCCGGGATTCTCGCACAGCATCGTCATCTCGCCCGTGTTGAGGTTCAGCCGGTAGGGGTCGAAGATCATCGGATTGCGCTGGTTGGTGCCGATGATTATCAGCGAGTCGATCTTTTCCAGCGGGTCGATGATCTGCGTGCGGACGCCCGGAATGGCGGTGTAGGCCTTCGGGTCGCTGCCGTCGATGTTCACGCCGTAAAGCTGGTAGTTCTCGTCGCCGCCCGTGTCCTTCAGGTAGAGGATGCGGTTGTCGCCGGCCCAGAAGTATCCGGCCAGATCGCGCTCGGTCTCCGAGGTGATGCGCACCGCCTGCTTGCCGTCCACGGGCTGTACGAAGATGTTGCGGCGGCTTTCGTAAGGCGCCATGTAGGAGAAATAGCGGCCGTCGGGCGATATCTGGTAACCGGTCTTCTCCGAATTGCGGAAGAAGGTTTCCATCGGCAGCTGAGGGGCCGTCTTGGGTGCGCAGGAGGCGAGAACGGCCGCCGCTGCGGCGAACAGAAGGAGTTTTTTCATGAGATTATTCGTTTGTGTTTTCGTTTTGCTTTTCGGAGCGCAGGGCGTCGCGCCAGATGGCGCAGACCGAGAGGATCAGCAGTACCAGCAGCGGCGTGTCGGACAGGTGCGAAGCTTCGGGGAACAGAAGCCGGGCGGCTACCGAGAGCGCGAAGGCGGCCACGACGATGAATACGGCCAGCATGCGGATGATTTTTTCGATCTCCATAGGATGTCTTTTTTAATTTCGACATTGCAAACTTACGAAAGAATTTTTGAAAAACAACTGAAATTTATTGTTTTTCGATAAAAATTTTATGATAAGCGGGTCTGAGTGCTTTCGCTGGCTGAAAATCGTAACGAAAAAAACGCCCGAAGGCGTTTCCTTGATATATATGTCGTCCGGCATACGTGCTGTCCGGCCGGCGCGGGCTATTGCGCATCGACGAATTTATAGAGCTGGTCGCCGCGGCGTATCGTCCCTTGGGTGCGTACCGCGCACAAGGTTCCCTGAGCGACGGACGGGACGGGCTTTCCGTCGGTGTCGTGCAACTCGGCGAGCGTCTGTTCGGCGACGCCCGTCGTGGCGCCCATGAAGAATATCTCTTCTCCCACGGCCAGCGGAGCCGCTTCGACCAGCACTTCGGCCACCGATATCCTTTTGTAGAAGTTGGTCACCTTGCCCACGTAGACCTTGCGCCGCGTGGCGGCCGATCCGTAATGTTCGCTGTGTTCGGCGACGGGCCGTCCTGCGTAGTAGCCTTCCCAGAATCCGCGGTTGAAAACCGTAGCAAGCCGCTCTTTCAGTCCGGCGGCCAGTTCGGGCGTGTATGTCCCGGCTTCGATGGCGCGCAGCGCCTCGTCGTAACACTCCACCACGCGCTTGACGTACTCCGCGCCCCGCGCCCGGCCCTCGATCTTCAGCACCCGGACGCCCGCGCCGATGAACTTGTCGAGAAAATCGACCGTGCAGAGGTCCTTGGGCGAGAGTACGTAGCGGCCGTCCACGTCCAGCGCCGCGCCGGTCTCCTTGTCAGTGACGGTGTATTTGCGGCGGCACAGCTGGCGGCATGCGCCGCGGTTGGCCGAGCAGTTGGTCTCGTAGAGCGAAAGATAGCATTTGCCCGAAACCGACATGCAGAGCGCGCCGTGGGCGAACATTTCGAGCAGAACCAGTTCACCGCGCGGTCCCCGGATGTCGTTCTCTGCGATTTCGCGGTGAATCCGCGCCACCTGTTCGAGCGTCAGTTCGCGGGCCAGCACCACCGTGTCGGCCCACTGCGAAAAGAATTTCACGGCTTCGGAGTTCGAGATGTTGCTCTGGGTCGAGATGTGGACCTCGACGCCGATGCGCCGTGCGTAGAGAATCGCCGCGAAGTCGGAGGCGATGACGGCGTCGATGCCCTCGGCCTTGGCGCGGTCGATCACCTCGTGAACGGTCCGCAGCTCGTCTTCATAGACGATGGTATTGACCGTCAGATAGGTCTTCACGCCTGCGGCGCGTGCCGTGGCGACGATCTTCGCCAGATCGTCGAGCGTGAAGTTGGCGGCCGACGCCGAGCGCATGTTGAGCTTGCCGACGCCGAAGTAAACCGAATTGGCTCCGGCCTGAATGGCCGCCGCCAGCGATTCGTACGACCCCACGGGGGCCATGATCTCTATATCGGAACGTCGCATGTCAGTTTTTGCGTCCTATCAGGCTTTCGGCGTATTCGCGGATGCGCTGCGTGCGGGCCTTGTCCGCCGACAGCGTATCGAGGATCGAGAGCGCCCGCTCGAACCGCAGCGAAATCTGCTGTTCGGTCAGACGCGGCACGTCGAGCCGGTCGTAGATGGATTTTACCGCGGCGATCTTTTCGGCGTCGGACAGCCGCGCGTCGAGACGGGTCGTGCGCAGCGCTTCGCGCGTCGCTTCGTCGGCGCGGCTCATGGCCGTAATCATCAGGTAGGTCTGCTTGCCTTCGAGGATGTCGCCGCCGATGGCTTTGCCCAGCCGGTCGTCGCCGTAGCTGTCCAGCAGGTCGTCCTGAAGCTGGAAAGCCAGCCCCAGCTCGATGGCGAAACGGCGCAGTTTGCGGCAGTCCTCCTCCGAGGCGCCGCCCAGCATGGCGCCGATGGTGACCGAGCCGGCCAGCAGCACCGAGGTCTTGAGTTCGATCATGTGCATGTATTCCACGACCGAGACCTTGCGTTTGCTCTCGAAGTCCATGTCGTACTGCTGTCCTTCGCAGACTTCGAGTGCCATGGTGTTGAACGTGCCCAGTATCCGGGGCAGCAGCTCCGCGGGCACTTCGCTCAGCAGGCGGTAGGCGCAGATCATCATGGCGTCGCCCGAAAGGATCGCCACGCTCGGCCCCCACTTGGCATAGACCGAAGGTTTGCCGCGGCGCACGGCGGCGTTGTCCATGATGTCGTCGTGCAGCAGCGTGAAGTTGTGGAACACCTCGACGGCGGCCGCAGCCGGCAGGGCGGCCTGAAACCGGTCGGTGAAAATGCCGTGTGCGAGCATCAGCAGCATCGGGCGCAGGCGTTTGCCGCCGCCCGCCAGCGAATAGCCGATCGGTGCGTAGAGACG
>ENA-OZGA01000589-OZGA01000589.1-human-gut-metagenome-genome-assembly--contig:-NODE-589-length-14762-cov-4.982865_pt1 | contig 14762 bp, 16 predicted proteins | sample MGYA00245112_ERZ653649 | MGnify/ENA primary metagenome ERZ653649 (study PRJEB26926, sample SAMN06165071) | human gut metagenome | biome: ENVO:00009003; feature: ENVO:2100002; material: ENVO:00002003...
GGCTCGGAGATGTGTATAAGAGACAGTCATATGGGAATTCTGGCTGCTGGAGAAAAATGTGTATCCACGACAAATCGCAATTTCCGTGGCCGTATGGGTCATGTAGACAGTGAAGTATATCTGGCAGGTCCGCAAGTCGCGGCTGCTAGTGCTATTTTAGGTAAAATTGCTGCTCCTAAGGAGGTTCGTTAGTGATGAAAGTAGAAGGACGTGTATGGCGGTATGGTGCCAATATCGATACAGATGTCATTATTCCAGCTCGGTATTTGAACAGCTTTGATCCAAAAGAATTGGCCAGCCATTGTATGGTCGATATTGATGAAACATTTGCCAGATATGTCAAACCAGGCGACATCATGGTAGGCGGCGAAAACTTTGGGTGCGGTTCTTCGCGCGAACACGCTCCCATTGCAATTAAAGCGTCTGGAATTCCCGTCGTGATTGCGGCAAGTTTTGCTCGTATATTTTACCGTAATGCGATTAATGTCGGCCTTCCAGCCCTGGAAATCGGAAAGGCTGTCGAAAAAATCAAAGCCCACGATGAATTGGTCGTCGATTTAAATAAGGGAACTATTGTCGACACAACGACAGGTGATACCTTTCACGCGACACCGCTGCCAGGTTTTATTCAGGATATAGCACGGGCTGGCGGACTGATTCAGTATGTAAAGGAGAAATAGAGATGTCAAAACATATTGTTGTAATTCCGGGCGATGGCATTGGCAAAGAAATTACGGATAGTGCCGTGGCAGCCATCAAAAAAGTAGCGTCCTATTGTTACCTAGATCTTTCTTTTGAAACAAAACAGGCTGGCGGTACGGCATACGAATTATATGGATCTCCTTTGCCACCTGATACGATTGATGCGGCCGAACGGTCTGATGCCATCTTGTTTGGAGCAGTGGGCGGAGACAAATGGGATTCTGTAGAACCTTCACTCCGTCCGGAACAAGCCGTATTAGGGCTGCGGAAAGCCCTGGGCCTGTATGCCAATTTGCGACCTGTCAAAGTGCCACCAGTCTTAGCCGATTATTCGCCTCTTAAAGCAGATATCGTCATGGGGACGGACATCCTCATCGTTCGGGAACTCGTAGGCGGTATTTATTTTGGAGACCGCTGTGAATCGGAACCGTATCATGGCGCCGAACGAGCCTGGGATTTAGAAAATTACAGTGTGCCAGAAGTACAGCGCATTGGTACCGTTGCTATGAAGGCGGCGCAAACGCGGCGTCATAAGGTGACATCCGTTGATAAAGCTAACGTGTTGGCAACGTCACGATTATGGCGTCGGACAATGATAGACGTGGCAACATCCTATGGCGACATCGAATTGAATCATTTGTATGTTGATAATTGTGCCATGCAATTGGCATCGAATCCCAAACAGTTCGATGTCATCGTGACGAGTAATTTATTTGGCGATATCTTAAGTGATGAAGCCGCTGTCCTCGGTGGCTCTATTGGAATGATACCATCGGCATCGATTGGAGAAAAACGAGCCTCTATGAACCGATTCACGGTTCGGCACCGGATATCGCAGGGAAAGGTATTGCCAACCCGTGTGCGACGATCCTTTCTGCTGCAATGTTGTTGCGCTATTCCCTGGAGGAAGAGGAGGCGGCAACCATCATTGAAGATGCCGTGGAGGCCGCGTTAGCCGATGGCTGGCGTACGCCAGATCTGTATACAGATGGGTGTAAGCTAGCGAATACCCAGGCGATGACCGATGCCATCTTGCGCCATATCCCGGGATAAGACATGCGAAACGCCACAGTCGATTAGACTGTGGCGTTTTTCATATGTAAAAAGTGTCCAGCCATGACGCGATTCCGACAGGTGAATTTCTAATGTAGGAAGCCTTGGCATTCTGACGTTTTTCTGATATATAGGCAGATTGATATCAGGACTATGAAGTTGTCCCTGCAACAAGTGGCGTTTCTTTGTGGTCCTTTTATAATGCGTGAGAACGTATTGTGAACAGGCTTTTATGAGGCGTATTTTCATGGATAAAATGCATTGAGGCATTGGTTTACCGTTAAAAATATGGTATATTATAAGGTACTGTGGGAATGAATAGAACACCTTTTTAGGGTTCTTTACAGTAATCAATTCAATGGGAGAAATATACATGGATATGACTCGTTATTACTATATATTGTCTTATGGCTGCCAGATGAACCAAAGCGATTCAGAACACTATGCCGGCCAGTTGGAAGAACTTGGATATGCTGCGACAGAGGACATTCAAAAAGCTGATGTCATTTTACTCAATACGTGCTGTGTCCGCGAAACGGCTGAAGGGAAGACGCTCGGTAAAATTGGTGAACTGAAACATTTAAAAGATAAAAAGCCAGATCTCATTATTGCCATTACCGGTTGCATGGCGCAAGAATGGCAGGACCGTCTTTTCAAACGGGCTCCTCATATCGATCTCGTCATCGGTACACATAATATCCATCGCCTCATCGACCTTATTAAGGAACGACAGGATAAGAAGGATCACTACATAGCTGCAGATATGAATATGCCGGCTTTCCACGATGTGCCGACAAAACGGTTTCATAAGTTCTTTGCCTGGATTCCCATCATGAATGGATGCAATAATTTTTGTACCTATTGTATCGTGCCCTATGTCCGCGGTCGTGAAGTCAGCCGTTCCATTTCAGACGTCGTAGAAGAGGTGAAAAAGACGGCAGATGCCGGATATAAGGAAATCACCCTTCTCGGACAGAACGTGAATTCTTACGGAAAGGACCGTAGAGATGGTACTGATTTTGCCAAACTCCTTTATGAAGTCAATGCAATAGATGGTATCGAACGAATCCGATATATGACGAGCCATCCCAAGGATATGAACCGCGAGGCTATTGACGCCATCGCAGGATGCGAGAAGGTCGTAAATCATATGCATCTTCCCATCCAGTGCGGTGATGATGAACTGTTAAAGCGCATGAACCGCGGTTACACTGTCGACCATTATATGGATCTTGTCGACTACGCCCGCAAAAAAATCCCTGATCTCGTCTTGACGACGGATATTATTGTTGGATTTCCCGGTGAAACAGAAGAGATGTTCTGCCATACCCTGGATCTACTCAAACGCTGTCAATATGACATGGCCTATACCTTCATGTATTCTCCGCGGACAGGCACGCCGGCAGCAAAGATGGAAGACCAGATTTCTCAAGAAGAAAAGAGCAGTCGTCTCCAACGCCTGATGGATGTGCAAAACGTATATAGCCTGGCCTGCAATATGGCTATGGAAAACCATGTGTATGACGTCATTGTCGAAGGGCCGACGAAAAACGATGAAAATCATTGGTTTGGCCGTACAAGAGGCAATAAAATGATTATCTGGGAATACGATGGGTCTACGGCCATTGGCGATACTGTCCCTGTCATGGTCGACAAAGGACAGACGTGGGTACTGAAAGGTCATTTAGTAAAATAAGTGCATTGCCATGCAAGGAGGTTACATTGTCTGATACGATAAAACTGACTCCTATGATGAAGCAATATCTGGAGGTCAAAGAACAGTGCAAAGATAAAATTTTATTTTTCCGCCTCGGTGATTTCTATGAAATGTTCTTTGACGATGCCCTTACGGCATCGCGGGAACTGGATTTGACTTTGACGGGACGCGCTGGCGGGAACAAGGAGAAGGTCCCTATGTGCGGCGTTCCTTTTCATTCTGCTGATACCTATATCGAGCGCCTTGTACACAAGGGGTATAAGGTAGCTATCTGCGAACAAATGGAAGACCCGAAACTGGCAAAGGGAATCGTGAAAAGGAAAATCATCAAGGTCGTCACGCCTGGCACAATTACGATGGAGCATGCGATTGCATCGAAGCGGAACAACTACATATGTGGTCTCACCATGAAAGATGATATCATGACCATCCTCTTCATGGACGTCAGTACAGGCGATTGCTTTTGGACCCAGTGCGCTGTATCGGCTATGGAAGATACCGTATTCGACCTCCTTTCTGTCTATGATCCGAGTGAATTGATTTACACGGCTCTGGAAAAACAGAAACAGCCGATTCTATCGTATATCAAGAATCACCTTTCCCAATGCACGGTAACAGAAGTCCCCGATAAGGGTGATGAGTATGCTGCACAGGCAGAAGCACAGTTCGGTGAAGGGCAGATTAACGGCGCTCACGACGGTGCCCATTGTATCGGTATGGTCCTTACCTATGTAAAAGACGTCATGCAATCGGATATTTCCCACATCAACCACGTGGAACGGATTGACAATGAACGGCGCCTTTTCATGGATGCTGCGAGCCTGCAACACTTGGAAGTGACGCATAATGTCCGTGATGGAGGTCGGAAAGGAACACTGCTTGAAGTCCTCGATCACACGGCGACGGCCATGGGTGGCAGACTCCTTCGGAAATGGCTGGAAGCGCCGCTCCTCCGTATTCCCGATATCGTACAACGCCAGGATGCTGTAGAGGAAATGGTGCAACGGGAAATTTTACGAAATGATGTCAAAGAATCGTTGGAACGGATTTATGATTTTGAACGCATCTTGACGCGCATTGAAACGGGGACAGTCAACCCGAAGGATCTCGTGGCCTTGCGCGAATCGCTGAGCGTCATTCCGACGCTTCGGAAGAGTCTAGAACAAGCTTCTTCATCGTTGTTGCGTCAGCTTCACGACTCTTTGCGCAATCACGAAGAGGTATACTCACTCTTATGCCGCGGCATTAAAGATGACCCGGGCGTCGTCATTCGCAATGGCGGTGTCATCCGCGATGGTTTTTCTAAGGAACTGGATGATATTCGGGCCATTTCTGCTAATAGTCGTGACTATTTACGGCAATTGGAAGAACGGGAAAAGGAGAAGACCGGCATTAAGCTGAAAATCGGCTATACGAAAGTTTTTGGGTATTATTTTGAAATTTCCCATTCCAACACGAAACCCGTTCCCGATTACTACATTCGCAAGCAGACTCTCGTCAATGCAGAACGGTATATTACGCCGGAACTGAAGGAATTCGAAGTCAAGATTCTGACGAGCCAGGATCGAATCTTGGCTCTGGAATATGCCCTTTATGGTGAAATCCGTGATGAAATCCGGAGCCATATTCCAGCTATGCAGCAAACGGCCAGGGCCATTGCCAATATCGATTGCCTCTATAGTCTGGCCGACGTGGCTTACGACAACCATTATACGCGACCTATGCTCAATCGGGATTGGTCCATCGTCATCCGCGACGGACGCCATCCTATTATTGAACGATACTTGAAGCGGGAACTTTTCGTGCCTAATGACGTGACATTGAACCATAAAGACCACGAAGTCCTCGTCATTACAGGCCCCAATATGGCCGGTAAGTCGACGTATATGCGTCAAGTAGCGGTTCTTGTCCTCATGGCGCAGGCAGGCAGCTTCATTCCTGCCCGAGAAGCATCTATTTGCCCGGTAGATCGGATTTTTACACGCATCGGTGCCAGCGATGACATCCTGACAGGGCAAAGTACGTTCATGGTTGAAATGAAAGAAGTGTCGTATATCTTAAAGCATGCTACGCCTCAGAGCCTCCTCATCCTCGACGAAATCGGCAGGGGCACCAGCACGTTTGACGGCATGTCCATTGCGCAAGCCGTCATCGAATATTGTCTTCATCACGTTCACGCCATGACACTGTTTGCAACGCATTATCATGAACTTATCGCCATGGCCGACTCATCGGAAAAAATCAAGAACTATACCGTCGCTGTTAAAGAACGGGGACGAGATATTACATTCCTCCGGCGCATCGTGCCTGGCGGTGCCGATAAGAGCTATGGTCTCCACGTTGCGCGTCTGGCTGGATTGCCGGAAAAACTCATCAAGCGGGCTGATGTCATCCTCAATGAGCTGGAGCATGATGGTGATAGCGGTACAGGAAAAAATGCGTCAGTGACTCCCCATGAGCGGAAAAATCCTTATGGGGACAATCTCTTCGTAAACCCCGTCATGGACCACCTCCTTTCTGTAGACGTGACGAGCCTGACGCCGATTGAAGCCATATCCTTCCTATATAAATTGCAGCAGGAAGCAAAAGAAGGGAGTGGGAAAGTATGAGTTCCATCATTAATGTATTAGATGAAGCGACGCGTAATAAGATCGCTGCTGGTGAAGTGGTTGAACGGCCTGCATCCTGTGTAAAGGAACTCGTGGAAAATGCCATTGATGCTGGTGCGACAACTGTGGAAATCGAAATTGCTCGGGGCGGTGCTGACTATATCCGCGTCACCGATAATGGCGGCGGTATGAGTAGAGAAGATGCACACAAATGCATTATCCGTCATGCAACGAGCAAAATCAGCTCTGTTGAGGATATTTTTGCTATTACGTCATTAGGATTCCGCGGCGAAGCCGTCCCCAGTATTGCCGCCGTATCACATATGCAGATTACGACGCGCCGCAAAGAAGACGAGTTTGCGACTCACCTCGTCCTCGATGGCGGCCGCATCGTTTCTGAAGATGAAGCTGGTTCTGCCGTAGGTACGACAATGGAAGTCAGCGACTTGTTTTTCAATACGCCGGCACGGCGGAAGTTCCTTAAAAGTGAACGGACGGAAAGCTCAAAGATCAGCGAAATGATTACCAAAATTGCGTTGGCTCATCCGGCCATTTCCGTCACGCTCATCCATAATGGACGACAGACTATCCATACCGGCGGCTCTGGCGATTTAAAGGAAACCATTGCTAATATCTATGGTGCTAAGTTGGCAAAAGAACTCTTTCCTATTACATACGACCAGGACGGGATTACCTTGGAAGGGTATATTGGAAAACCTTCTATCTTAAAGAGCTCACGGGCCTGGCAGACGTGTATCGTCAATGCCCGCGTCGTCCACAATCCGCTCCTCTTTAAAGCTGTCGATAATTCCTATCATGCCATGTTGCCTAAAACAGGATATCCCTTTGCTCTCATCCACATCCATATCGACCCGGCTGAAATTGATGTCAATGTACATCCGGCAAAGACGGAAATCAAATTTTCTGATGAACAACGCATGTATCGCGCCTTGTATCACAGCATCATTACGGCGCTCATGGAACAGGAAAAACCGGAAAACATTGCTGCAAGGCCTGGCCTTTCCCGGGAGACGCATCTTGGGAGTCGGCCACAGGAAGACACGTTACGGCCCAGCGCTGCTATTCATGAAACGAAACTTGACATAGAAGAAGTACATCTTCCGCATACGGGTCCTGTACCGACGTACGCACAGCACGATACGGCACCTGTCCCGGAAAGGACACTGCCGCCTCTTATGGAATCGTCGCTTCCCGGGTTAGGCACGTTTGGTTCCATCGATACAAAAGAGTCCGCAACATCACCTGCACAACATTCACAGGCCCTCATAAAAGGAAAATCTCCCTATGATGGCGCACCGTCTCTAGCGCCGGCACCTACAAAAGAAGAACAAGAACGCTTTACCCATGCCTTGCATGATGCGGGCACCGGGCAGGAACCGGCTGGTGATACGCCACGTATTACCTTTGACGGAGATGAAGACGTATTCATCCCTTTAGGTGAAGTGGCAGACTGCTTTATCGTCGCCAAGAAAGGGCAGGATTTATATCTCATCGATCAGCATGCGGCTCATGAACGGATTCGCTATGATACATTCTGCCATCGCGTAGAGCATATGCCGAGTCAGCAGCTCTTGACGCCAGAATTCATTGAACTCGACGAAGAGGACATGACCCTTGCCACAGAAAAGCAAGATATCTTCGTTGATTTAGGGTATGCCTATAGCGTGGCAGGTCCGACGACTCTGCGTGTCGAAGAAGTGCCTTGTGACTTACAAACATCGGATATTGCTGATTCCATTCGGGATATTTGCCGTTTCATTCATGATGAGAATGTCGTCGATAAAGCGGCGCTGCGCCATCGCTCATTGGCGTATGTATCGTGTCACGGAGCCATTAAGGCCGGTGATGCGTTGAATATCCGGGAAATGAAGCAACTTTTAGAAGCACTCTTTCATACGGAAACGCCTTATGTGTGCCCGCATGGAAGACCCATTATCGTCCGTTTTACGCCTCATGACCTGGCTAAGCTGTTTAAGCGGACGTAACTTTTACATAGATAGGATGATACCGTTACGATGCTCTATATAACGACATCCCTTAAAGCCCAAAAGCCCTTGTGGGACGAAGCCGCAGCGTGGGCGGCTTCCATAGGCGCTGCATACGTGCCGCGCCAGCAGCGGACCATCCATTCCCTGTGTCAGCAATATGGAAGGGAAAAGGTTCTCGTATATACATCGAAAGGTCCGGTCATGGAAGGCGACGCAGGGTCTCATTTCTTTAGTCTTAACATGGCGGAACTGCGCATCCTGCAAATCGACAGGGGGCAGGTAGATCACTTCAAAGAAGCTTTGGGAACGTGGCACAGGCCCGTATCGTTCCTCGATTGTACCTGCGGCTTTGGGGCGGACACGATTATTGCGGCCTACACGCTTCCAGAAGGATCGACTATTCATGCCTTGGAAGCGACAGAGCCTCTGGCAGCTGTGACAAGCTGGGGGTTTACACATTTTACACATAGGCGGGACGACGTCACAAAAGCTTTGCGCAAGGTCCGCCTGACATGGGGGAATTATACAGATTATCTCAGTAATGAAAAGAGTAGGACCTATGATATATTGTATTTTGATCCTATGTTCACCCATCCCGTCATGACGAGTTGTCAATTTGCGCCGATCCGTAGTCAGATGGACCATGAACCGCTTACGGCGGATTCCATTCAGAAGGCCTTGGAAAAAGCAAGACGAGTCATCGTAAAAGGGCGGTCTTTTGCAGAACTTAATCGCCAGTTTCCGCAGGCCCGCATCCTAGGCGGCCGCTATAGTCGTGTCAAATTTGCAGTTCTGGAAGGAACTTGATATGGAAAAGGTAATTGCAATTGTAGGCCCTACGGCTGTAGGGAAGACAGCCCTCAGTTTTCATTTGGCCAGGGCACTTCATACAGAACTTATATCCTGTGATGCCTATCAGATTTATCGTACGATGGATATTGGAACAGCTAAGCCGACACGGGAAGAACTACGCCAATATCGCCATCATCTTATCGATATTCTAGACCCCGCTGAACCGTATTCGGCAGCCCGTTTTGGAGAGATGGCACGGCTTATTGTGACTGCTTTGAATGAAAAGGGCGCTATACCTGTCCTTGTCGGCGGAACAGGCTTGTACATCCAGTCTTTTTTGGAAGGATTTTCTTTTACCGGTTCAGCCGTTCGTGATGAAGACCGGACGATGGCACGACAGAAAATTGCATCCATGGATGAACCATCCCTCATGGCCTATATACAACATGCCACCCAATGGGAACCACCAGACTGGCATGAACTTTTGGCCAATACACAGCGGCTGGTGCGTCTTGTGGCAGCGATTGAAAAAGGCGAGGGCCCGGCCTTTGTCCGTTCTGACAAGAAACGGAATCTTTCGTATGATGCCTATGTCATCGGCCTTTCTCTGCCACGGTCAGTCTTATATGAACGCATTGAAAAGCGGGTTGACATGATGATAGAAGAAGGCTGGATAGAGGAAACGAAAGACCTACTGGAGCGACATGTTTCTCCATCATGCCAATCCATGAAAGCCATTGGGTATGGCGAAATAGCGGCTCTTCTTTCAGGCACCATGACGAAGGACGAAGCTGTAGAGAAAATTAAGATACGGACGCGTCAGTTTGCCAAAAGACAGCTGACCTGGTTCAAGCGGATGCCGTACATCCACTGGTATGAAAAAGAGGCGTATGCTACAGAAGAGGATCTGGCCCAGACCGTCCTCGCCGATATAGCTGCGTGGAACGATATATAGGAAAAGGAAGGAACAAACAGTGACTATCAATTTAGAACAAATCCGTAAAGATGCCATGGTAAAATGTGCCTCTCAATTTGAACGGATTGATACGATTGCTCTTCATAATACACAAAAAGTACTTGATGCTTACCGGAAGGCCCAGATTTCGGCCTATCAATTTGCTGGCACGTCAGGATACGGCTATAGTGATATGGGTCGGGAAAAACTCGACGAAGTTTTTGCAACGGTCTTTAAAGCTGAAAAAGCGCTTGTACGACCTCATTTCGTATCGGGCACACATACGCTGGCAACGGTCCTTTGTGCACTCCTTGAAAAAGGCGATCTCCTCGTTTCCCTCATCGGTGCACCGTACGATACGATGCAAGGCGTTATTGGCTATGTGTCGGACACACGGCACTCGCTGAAAGAAAAAGGTGTGCGCTATGAAGAAGTACCCTTAAAAGATAACGCCTACGATTTAGAAGGCATGGCTGCTGTGTGTAAAGAAAAGGCACCAAAAGTCGTCTTGATTCAACGCTCACGCGGATACAGTTCACGGGCGACGCTGACTATCGATGATATCAGGACCATCGTAAAGACCGTCAAAAAAGCAAGTCCCCAAACGATTTGCTTTGTCGATAACTGCTATGGTGAATTTGCCAGCGAAGAAGAACCTATTGAAGCTGGTGCCGATATTATTGCCGGTTCCCTCATCAAAAATCCTGGCGGTGGCATTGCCCCGACAGGTGGCTACATCGCAGGACGGGCAGATCTTGTCGACGCAGCTGCCGATTATCTGACAGCGCCTGGCTTGGGTGGCGAACTTGGTTCCTATGCTGCCGGATACCGTCTGTTCTTCCAGGGCCTTTTTATGGCACCTCACGTGACTGCTCAGGCCATTAAAGGCGCCGTCTTTGCGGCTGCCGTCTTCGATGCCATCGGCTTCCGCGTAGCTCCTACTTATGATGAACGGCGCTACGATTTAATCCAGACTATTTTTCTTGAAAATGAACGGAATATGTGCCTCTTTACCGAAGGTATTCAAACCTTTTCACCTGTTGATTCTCACGTCACGCCTGTACCTGACGATATGCCAGGCTATACGGATAAGATCATCATGGCTGCAGGAGATTTTGTTCAGGGATCGTCTATTGAGTTGTCTGCTGATGGTCCGATACGAGAACCTTATATGATATATCTCCAGGGAGGTATCGTCTTTGAACACAACGTCCTTGCCGTCATGAGTGCAGCCCGCTATATATTGGAACACAAATAGGAGGTTATGATGATCAAGGAAGTCCTCATCGTCGAAGGACGCAGCGATGTAGCCCGCATTAAAGCGAGCCACATTGACGTCGACATGATTACAACAGATGGTTTTTCCCTTCGCCCGGATACATTGGCCAGGATTGACTGTGCCTATAAAAAAAGAGGCATCATCATCCTCACCGATCCCGATAGAGCAGGAGAAGAAATACGCCGTTTTTTAACAAAGCGCTTTCCGAAGGCAAAACATGCCTTTATTCCCCGTAAGGATGCCATTGATAATAATGATTTGGGCGTCGAACAGGCTTCACCAGAGGCCATTCGCCTGGCTTTGGAAAAGACTCGGTGTGCCACGTTTGAGCCTCATGAAGAATTCACCATGGCCGATGTCTTTCAGGCAGGACTCAATGGGCGGCCTGATGCGGCAGAACGACGTGCTGCCGTAGGCGCTATTTTAGGAATTGGCTATGGCAATGCCAAACAATTTTTGAAACGCCTCAATCACTACGGTGTTACGCGGGAAGAATGGAATAAAGCAGTAGAGGAGGGATTACGATGAAAGAGGCAGATTTGTCACGTCCTGACGTGGTACATTATATTGTAAAGCGGTTTGGACTGCACATGAGCAAAAAGCTGGGCCAGAACTTTTTGATTCGTCACGATGTGGTTTCTGATATAGCCTATGCCGCAGAGATTGGTGAAGGCGATGCTGTTCTTGAAATCGGCCCCGGTATTGGTACGCTTACGCAAGGGCTGGCGGAAACGGGGGCATCCGTTACGGCTGTGGAACTGGACGAACGGCTCCTGCCTATCCTCGATAAGACACTGGCTCACTATGACAACGTACGTATCGTCCATGGCGATATTATGAAGACCGATATTGCGACCCTCATGGACCACAAGCAATTTACAGTTTGTGCCAATTTGCCCTATTACATTACGACACCAATTGTCATGAAATTGCTAGAGCAGAAGTTACCCATCAAACGTATCGTCGTCATGGTACAGAAAGAAGTGGCAGAACGGATGGTATCTGAACCGGGAAGCAAAGTGTATGGAGCGTTGTCTGTTGCTGTCCAGTATTACACGAAGCCGGAAATTATCCTGGAAATCCCGCCAAAAGCTTTCATGCCCGCGCCAGAAGTGACGTCTGCCGTCGTTTCGATGGAAGTACGGCCCACACCACCTGTTGTCGTAGACAATGAAAAAAAATTCTTCCAGGTCGTAAAGGCGGCGTTCCAACAGCGTCGTAAAACTTTTGCCAATGCCATGAAAAATACGGGCCTTCCGAAAGAAGACATTGCAAACGTACTTGCTAATGCAGGTATTGATGGGAAACGACGAGGCGAAACGCTGTCGTTACAAGAATTTGCTGACGTCGCCAATGCGTGGAAATAGATTCCGTCAAGAGTGTACGTTGCTTGAAATTTTTCATGGAACCATGGTTATATGTATTGACAAGCCTTTTTGTATCGTCTATAATTGAAAAGTCATAGCATGCACAAGTGGCTGTGAAGATAAGCCGCGTGGAGAGGCTTGTAAGTCCCATTGGGCGCCGTATCCAGCGAGTATATTGATGAGGAGGTGTCACTATGTACGCTATTATCAAAACTGGTGGAAAACAGTATCGTGTTCAGGAAGGCGACAACATTTTCGTAGAAAAGCTCGCTAATGACGTTGATTCTGAAGTAGTATTTGACCAGGTATTGGCAGTTGTAAACGATGGAGACGTGAAAGTTGGTACTCCTGTTGTCGAAGGCGCTAAGGTAACGGCTAAAGTATTGGAACAGGGTAAGGAAAAGAAAATCCTCGTATTCAAGTACAAAGCTAAATCTGATTATCGTCGTCGTCAAGGTCATCGTCAGCCGTATACCAAAGTTGTCATCGAAAAGATTGAAGGCTAATGATTACCATTACCATTACCTATGACAACGCAGAATCTATAACGGGGTTCACCATCGACGGTCACGCCGAATGGGCAGAACCAGGCAGTGACATCGTATGCGCTGCCGTATCCGCTATCTCCCAGACGGCTTTGCTTGGCTTAGAACGATATGCCAGGAAACAGACGTCGTATCGTCATGAATCAGGTCATCTCACTGTCCAGATTAAGGCGCCGACGGCTGAAACGGACGTCATTCTGCGGACCATGGTACTCGGATTACATGAAATTGCGCGACAGTATAGTTCATACGTCGCATTCGACTCATAGAAGTCAGGAGGTGAACGTAATGTTCAATTTTGATTTACAGCTTTTCGCCCATAAAAAAGGGGTAGGCTCTACTCGTAACGGCCGTGATAGCGAATCTAAACGTCTTGGTGTAAAATGCAATGACGGTACGATCGTGAAAGCCGGTAACATCATCGTTCGCCAGCGCGGCACGCACTTCCATCCTGGCAAAAACGTAGGCATCGGTAAAGATGATACGCTCTTTGCTAAGGCTGCTGGTAAAGTTGCCATCGAACGTGCTGGTCGATATAACCGTCGTATCAGCGTATACCCGGTTGAACAGGCTGAAGCTTAAACACACCGAACAGAGATGTCCCTGCAGGAGTAACTGCAGGGATTTTTTCTGAATTCAATTTATTTACTATAGGAGATACATCAGATTATCATGGAACATCAACATCCTATGGCGCCTAAATCGACGTTTCTTTCAATACGTCAGTTGACAGTAGCCGGATTTTTGTCGGCTATTACCATCTTCCTCGGCATTACGGGCTATGGCTTCATTCCCTTAGTCATCATGAATGCCACGATTCTCCATATTCCGACTATTATCGGAAGCCTTACGAGCGGCAGACGGGTCGGCATGATTGTCGGCTTTATGTTCGGTATCTTTTCCTTTGTCCGTTCTCTTCAGGCACCGAGCCTTCTCCTGCAGTTTGCTGTGCAATACAGTGTCGTCGCTGATGCATTCATCTGTATCGTACCGCGAATCCTCATCGGTCTCATCGCCTATGAACTGTATTGCCATCTTCCTGGCAAAGAAGTCCTTCGCGTAGCTGTTACAGCCGTTGTGACGACAATCCTTCACACCATCCTGTTCCTGGGTTCCTTTACGGCCATCGTTGGCGTCCCTTACGCACAGGCTCAGGGAATTGCCTTCATGAATGTCATCAATATCATGCTGGGTATTACCGTTGTCAACGGGATTCCTGAAGCTATCGTTTCAGGCCTTATCGTAACGCCTGTCGTCATGGCTTTACATCGGGCGGGACTGAAAGTCGACAACGTATAAGTATATATTCAATCATATTAAACAGGACTTTCGAAAGAGAGTCCTGTTTTTTGTATGCAATGTAATATTGATATTTATTCTCATATTTAAATATACGACACACCTATGGTATAATAGGTTCAATGTACTACTATAAAAAGAGGTGTTAATATGAAAATTGCAGTGACGATTTCTCTTTCAGATGAACAGAAACGCTGGTTCGAAGAGGCTGCTCAAGGAGCGACACTGGCCTTTATCGACGAAGACAATCCAGCGGTTTCTATTGATGAATTTACAGAGGTCCTGAAAGATGCCGATGCTATTGTAGGTAACATCCCTCCGGCTATGGTGTCGACCCTGACGAGCTTACAATGGCTTCAGGTCGGTAGTGCCGGTACAGGTTCTTACCTGTCTCTTATACACATCTGACGCTGCCGACGATCGCATAAGTGTAGA
>ENA-OZGA01000590-OZGA01000590.1-human-gut-metagenome-genome-assembly--contig:-NODE-590-length-14759-cov-5.275571_pt1 | contig 14759 bp, 10 predicted proteins | sample MGYA00245112_ERZ653649 | MGnify/ENA primary metagenome ERZ653649 (study PRJEB26926, sample SAMN06165071) | human gut metagenome | biome: ENVO:00009003; feature: ENVO:2100002; material: ENVO:00002003...
GCAGGATGTCGGGATTCTTCTCGATGAAGAAGGTGTCCTGCATGTCGCGCGCCGGGTGTTCGGGCGGGAAGTTGAGCGCCGAGAAGACGTGCCAGTCGTCCTCGATTTCGGGACCGTCGGCGACGGTGTAGCCCAGCCGCGAGAAGACCTCGACGATCTGGTTCTTGACCAGCGAAATCGGATGGCGCGAACCGAGTTGTTCGGCCGAGCCGGGGCGGGTCATGTCTTCGGTTGCGGCGCCGTCGTCGGAGGCTGCGTCCTGCAGCTGTTCGCGCAGGCTGTTGATGCGGTCGAGCGCCGTGGTTTTGAGTTTGTTGAGCTGCTGGCCTAGCTCGCGTTTGAGTTCCGGAGCCACCGTTTTGAAATCTTCCATCAGGGCGTTCAGTTCGCCTTTCTTGCCGAGGATTTTGATGCGGAATTCCTCGATCTCGGCCGCTGCCTTGGGTTTAAACTCTTCGACACGTCGGAGGAGTTCATTGATTTTGTCGGTCATATTTTGTTTGTTTACGCTTTTTCCCTACTTTTACCACTCGTATAACGTGCAAAGTTATAAAAAAATTGAGATATGTTGCGTAAAACCCTCTCATTTATCTCGGTGCTGCTGCTGGTCGCAGGGGCTGCCGGGGCGCAGAATCCGGAGACTCCGGCTGCGCGGCCCCGTACGGTGGGCGTCGTGATGAGCGGCGGCGGCGCAAAGGGGCTTTACCATATCGGCGTTTTGGAAGCGCTCGAAGAGAACGGCGTGCCGATCGACTACGTGGCCGGAACCTCGATGGGTTCGATCATCGCCGCGATGTACGCCGCGGGCTATTCGCCCGCCGAGATGCGCGAGATCGTCGCGTCGGGCGTGGTCAAGGACTGGGTTTCGGGGCGCATCGACCCCCGCTATACCCCTTATTACCGGCAGATCGGTCACAATCCGGCGTTTCTGAGCGTGCGTATGAACGTGGGAGGCGCCGGCAAGCGGTTCCGGGTGACGAACCTGCTCTCCTCGACGCCGATCGACATGGCGCTGACGGAGCTTTTCGCGCCGGCGACGGCAGCCGCCGAGGGCGATTTCGACCGCCTGATGGTGCCTTTCCTGTGCGTTTCGAGCGACATGAACGCCCGCGAACCCGTGGTGATGCGCAACGGCGACCTGAGCGAAGCGGTGCGTTCGTCGATGTCCATTCCGCTGGTTTTCAAACCGATGAAGAAGGATTCGATGCTGCTTTACGACGGCGGCATCTACGATAACTTTCCGTGGCGGCCCCTCGACGTGGGATTCCGCCCCGATCTGATCGTGGGCAGTATCTGCACCGCGGGAAACGCCCCGCCGAGCGAAAACAGCAGCATCCTCGATCAGGCATTCATGCTGGCGATGCACGACACCGACTACGACCTGCCCAAAGGGCGCAGCGTGACGGTGCGCCGCGCCGTGGATGTCAACATGCTCGATTTCGACAGCGCCGTGGCGATCATGGACGCTGGCTATGCCGATGCGAAGGAGGCCATGCCGCAGATACTGGAACGCGTTTCCGAACGCTGGTCGCCCGAACGTTACGCCGAGCGCCGCGAGGAGTTCCGTGCCAAATGGCCGCCGCTGTGGTTCAGCGACTATAAGCTGGAGGGGCTGGCCGAAGCGCCGGAGTCTTATATCCGCGACTTCGTGAAGGTGGACCGCCGCACGCCCGGACGCCAGCGCCCGATGGGATTCGAAGAGCTGCGCGACAACTTGTATGCGGTGCTCGCCGGCGGCGATTTCACGATGGATTTCCCGCATGTGCGCTACGACTCGCTCCGGGGAAGCTATTCGTTCGCCGCGCAGTTCCACACCAAGCCCAACTTCAAACTGACCATCGGCGGCAACATCTCCTCCACGGCCTTCAACCAAGCCTATATCGGCGTCAACTACGAGACGATCGGCCGCGTGGGCCAGCAGCTGGGCGCCGATCTCTATCTGGGGCCGATCTATACGTGGGGCGCGATCGGCGGACGTACGGATTTCTACATGTGGAAGCCGGTGTTCCTCGACTACTCCTACAATTTCGCGGTGCGCAACTTCCGGCACGGCGCTTTCGGCAACCTCACCAAGATCGACAACACCCAGCAGGTCAAGAACAGCGAGAGCTTCTTCTCGGTGGCCGCCGGCATGCCCCTCGCCCACCGCGGGGTCTTCCTGCTCCGCGCCAACGGCGGACACATCAATTACAGATACGATTCGGACGTGCTTTTCGCCGACGACACCGACCATTCGCGCTATTCGTTCTTCGGTCTCAAGGCCGAGCTGGCCCGCAACACCCTCGACAAGTTCCTCTATCCGCGCAAAGGCTCCGACCTGCGGCTTTCGGGCATCTTCGTGACGGGGCGCGACAAGTACGAGCCTTTCAATGCCGACCGGTTCCTGTCGCGGACCACCCGCCAGTGGGTCGGGGCGCGTTTCACGTGGGACAAGTATTTCGACATGCCCGGCACGGGGTGGTTCTCGCTGGGTGTCAACGTCGACGGCGTGATTACCAACCATCCCGAATTCACCACGGGAGGCGCGACGCTGATGTCGATGCCTGCCTATACGCCGGTTTCGCATGCGCAGATGATCTACATGCCCGACTTCCGGGGCAAGCGTTTCGTCGCGGGCGGCGTGATGCCGACCTTCGACCTGATGCCCAACTTCTTCTTCCGCACGGGTTTCTATACGATGTTCCGCGCCAAACGCGACTATGTGCCCGGATCGCTGAGCACGACCGCGGACGAACGCTGGCACTATATCGCCGAGGCGTCGCTGGTCTATCACACCCCGATCGGTCCGGTGAGTCTCGCGCTCACCAAATACGACCTGCGCAACTGGAAGAACATGTACCTGACGTTCAACTTCGGCTATGCGATCTTCGCCCCGAAGGGAACCTTCTATTGACGGCGCGCGGGGTGGAGCGGCTCCTGCCGGCGAAGCGCCGGCGGAGGGATTTCCGGCCTTCCGGACCCGGTTCCGCATCATTTTTTCTGTTATCGGAATAACAGATTTCTAAAATATTTTCATAAATTTGCCCCGGAATAAGGAGCTGAAAGATCAATTCATCAAAATAATTCAAAATCAAAGAGCTATGTTCGCAATCGACAATTACGATTTCAAAGGCAAGCGCGCAATCATCCGCGTGGATTTCAATGTGCCCCTCAACGAAAAGGGCGAGGTGACGGACGACACCCGTATCCGTGCGGCGATCCCCACGATCAAGAAAGTGCTCGAAAAGGGCGGTTCGGTGATCCTGATGTCGCATCTGGGACGTCCCAAGAAGAATCCCGATCCCAAGTTCTCGCTGGAGCAGATCGTTCCCGCCATCGAGAAGCGTCTGGGCGTGAAGGTGATGTTCGCCGGCGACTGCATGGGCGAGAAGGCCGCCGAGATGGCTGCAAACCTCAAGCCCGGCGAGGTGATGCTGCTCGAAAACCTGCGTTTCTATGCCGAGGAGGAGGGCAAGCCCCGCGGTCTGGCCGAAGACGCCACCGACGAGGAGAAGAAGGCCGCCAAGAAGGCGCTGAAGGAGGGTCCGCAGAAGGAGTTCGTCAAGAAGCTCGCATCGTATGCCGACTGCTACATCAACGACGCGTTCGGTACGGCGCACCGCGCACACGCTTCGACGGCCCTGATCGCCGACTATTTCCCCAACGACAAGATGTTCGGCTACGTGATGGAGAACGAGCTGAAGGCCATCGACGGCATCATGCTCAATCCGGAGCGTCCGTTCTGCGCCATTCTGGGCGGTTCGAAGGTTTCGACTAAGATCACCATCATCGAGAACCTGCTCGAAAAGGTCGACGTGCTGGTGCTGGGCGGCGGTATGACCTATACCTTCGCGGCTGCGGAGGGCGGCAAGGTCGGCAACTCGATCTGCGAGCCGGATCAGTTCCAGACGGCGCTCGACATTCTGGCCAAGGCCAAGGAGAAGGGCGTGAAGGTCGTGATGTCGCCCGACGCGCTGATCGCCGACGCATTCTCGGCCGACGCCAATACGAACGTCGCTCCGGCCAACAACATTCCCGACGGCTGGGAAGGCGTGGACATCGCCGACGAAGGCAAGAAGGTCTTCCGCGAGGAGATTCTCAAGTGCAAGACGATCCTCTGGAACGGTCCCGTGGGCGTGTTCGAGATCGACAAATTCGCGACCGGTTCGCGCGCCGTGGCCGAAGCGATCGCCGAAGCCACTTCGAAGGGCGCCTACTCGCTCATCGGCGGCGGCGACTCGGTAGCCTGCATCAACAAGTTCGGGCTGGCCGACAAGGTTTCCTATGTCTCGACGGGCGGCGGCGCCCTGCTGGAGTACATGGAGGGCAAAGAGCTTCCGGGCGTTGCGGCCATCCGCAAATAAGCCGGGCTTCCGAACAAGATACGAACAGACAGGGGTGCTCCGGCAAGTACGGACACCCCTGTCGTCACTAAAAACCCGAACCTATGAAAAAGATTTTCATTTTTGCAGCAACAGTAGCTTGTATGGCAAGTTGTCAGAATACATCCAAGACGCCGGCTATCGACATGGCCAATTTCGACCTTTCGGTCGCTCCCGACGCCGATTTTTACCAGTACGCCACGGGCGGCTGGCAGAAGAACAACCCGCTGAAGCCCGAATATTCGCGTTACGGCTCTTTCGACGTGCTGCGCGACAACAACGAGAAGCGCATCAACGAGCTTTTCTCGGAGATGACCAAGATCAGCGCCGCGCCGGGAAGCGTCGAGCAGAAGATTTCGGACCTCTACAAGATGGGTCTCGATTCGACGCGTCTGAACGCCGAGGGCGCCGCGCCGCTGAAGAGCGCCGTCGGGGAGATTCTCTCCGTCGGGGACCGCGGACAGCTGACCGGCATCGTGGCCAAACTCCACACGACGGTAGCCAATCCGTTCTTCGGCGTGGGCGTGCAGGCCGATCTGATGAACAGCGACATCAACGCCCTCTATATCTCGCAGTCGGGGCTGACGATGGGCAACCGCGACTACTACCTCGATCCTGAGAACGAGCATATCCGCAAGGGCTACAAGGAGTATCTGGGCAGGATATTCCGTTTTGCGGGCATTCCCGAAGCCGACGTCGAAAAGGCGGTCGCCGGCGTGATGAACGTCGAGACGAAGCTGGCCGAGAAGTCGTGGTCGAACGTCGAGCTGCGCAACATTCCCGCGCAGTACAACCCCACGGCGAAGGCCGATTTCGAGAAGACTTACGACGCCGTAGACTGGGAGGCCTACTATAAGGCCATGGGCATCGGCGACTTCGAGACGATCATCGTCACCACGCCGTCGGCCGTCGCCAACGCCAACGACCTGCTGAAAAACGCCCCGCTGGAGGATATCCGCTACTACCTCGCGGCGCAGTATATCGACGCTGCGGCACCCTACCTGAGCGACGACTTCCAGCAGGCGTCGTTCGACTTCTACGGCAAGGTGATGTCGGGCCAGCAGGAGATGAAACCCCGCTGGAAGCGCGCGATGTCGGTGCCCAACGGCACGCTGTCGGAGGCTGTCGGCGAGATGTACGTCGCCAAATACTTCCCCGCCAAGGACAAGGAGCGCATGCTGACGCTGGTGAAGAACCTGCAGACGGCGCTCGGCCAGCACATCGCGGCGCTCGACTGGATGTCGGACGCCACCAAGGCCAAGGCGCAGGAGAAGCTGGCCGCCTTTACGGTGAAGATCGGCTATCCCGACAAGTGGAAGGACTATTCGACGCTGGAGATCGACCCCTCGAAGAGCTATTGGGAGAACATCGTCAATGCCAACCGCTGGTATACGGCCGACAATATCTCGGAACTCGGCAAGCCCGTGGATAAGGAGAAGTGGCACATGTCGCCCCAGACGGTGAACGCCTACTACAACCCCACGACCAACGAAATCTGCTTCCCGGCCGCCATTCTCCAGCCGCCGTTCTACAACCCCGACGCCGACGACGCGGTGAATTACGGTGCCATCGGCGTGGTGATCGGCCACGAGATGACCCACGGATTCGACGATCAGGGCCGCAACTTCGACAAGGACGGCAACATGAACAACTGGTGGACCGAGGCGGATGCCGAGGCGTTCAAGGCCAAGACCGATATTCTCGTGAAACAGTTCGACGCGATCGAGGTGCTGCCCGCCAAGGAGGGCCAGCCTGCCGTCATGGCCAACGGTTCGCTCAGTCTGGGCGAGAACATCGCCGATCAGGGCGGCCTGCGCGTGGCGTACACGGCGTTCCACAACTCGCTGAACGGCACGGAGCCTGCGCCGATCGACAACTTCACGGCCGACCAGCGTTTCTATCTGGCCTATGCGGCCTTGTGGGCACAGAACATCCGCGACGAGGAGATCGCCCGTCTCACCAAGATCGACGTGCACTCGCTGGGCAAGTGGCGCGTGAACGCCACGCTGCGCAACCTGCAGACGTTTTACGATGCGTTCGACATTACCGACGGGGCCATGTTCATGCCCGAACAGGAGCGCGTGATCGTCTGGTAGGGTATCGTCCGGCAGGATGAAACATCCTGCGATCGAAGGCGGCCGGGACTCCCGGCCGCCTTTTTTTATAGGGATTTCTTTTACAGAGGGGACGGCCGGTCTCTCCGGTCCGCCGCCTTGTGGCGGTCGGATATGCGGCGGATGTGAATTATCGAAAAACGATAAATATTTTTTGATATTCAAAATTTGTTGTTATATTTGTCGCCGAACAAACCCCAAAAATAACTCGCAGCGACTATGGATTTACTTACAGTAGAACATGTCACCAAGCAGTACGCCGGGCACAAGGCCCTCGACGACGTATCGCTTGCCATCCCCAAGGGTTCGGTATACGGCCTGCTCGGTCCCAACGGCGCCGGAAAGACGACCCTGATCCGCATCATCAACCGCATTACGGCGCCCGACTGCGGTCGTGTGATGTTCGGCGGCCGCGAAATTTCGCCTGAGGACGTTTACCGCATCGGCTACCTGCCTGAGGAGCGCGGACTTTACAAGAAGATGAAGGTCGGTGAACAGGCCGTCTTTTTCGCCCGGCTGAAGGGCCTTTCGCGCCGCGAGGCCGTCGTACGGCTCAAGCAGTGGTTCGTGAAGTTCGGCATTCAGGACTGGTGGGACAAAAAGATCGAGGAGTTGTCGAAGGGCATGGCCCAGAAGGTGCAGTTCATCGTCACGGTGCTGCACGAACCCGAACTGCTGATCTTCGACGAGCCTTTTTCGGGTTTCGACCCGATCAACGCCAACCTGCTGAAGGACGAGATACTGGCGCTGCGCGACAAGGGGGCGACGATCATCTTCTCGACGCACAACATGTCGTCCGTCGAGGAGATCTGCGACCATATCACGCTGATAAACAAGTCTCGCAATATCCTTTCGGGCCGTGTGGACGACATTCGCCGCCGCCACGGAAGCAATATCTTCGAAGTGTTCTACCGCGGCGACGAACAGGCGCTGCGCAATGCCGTCGACGGCCGTTGCGAGATTCTGGAAGGCTCGCAGGCGCAGGCGGTCTACACCTCGCTCAAACTGCACGTCGAGCGCGACGAAGAGGTGCGCGGAGTGATCGCCGCGGTGAACGACGCCGTCGAACTGCGCTCGTTTCAGGAGATCATTCCCTCGATGAACGATATTTTCATCCGCGCCGTAAACGGAAACCTTTAAAACGATACGATCATGTCACAAGTCAGCATTATCATAGGGCGCGAATTCAACGAGCGCGTCCGCAAAAAATCCTTCATCATCACCACGCTGCTCATGCCCCTGCTGATGATTGGCCTGATGTTCGCCCCGATGCTCATCATGAAGTATTCGCGCGGCGACGAGAAGCAGATCGCCGTCATCGACGAGAGCGGGCTGGTCGCTCCGAAGCTGCAGAGCGGCGAAGAGCTGGTCTTCCAGACTACGGACCTCTCGACCGATGCGGCCCGCAAGGAGCTGACCGACAAGTTCGGCGTGCTCTATATCGGCTCGGACATCCTCACCAACCCCAACAACGTGAAGCTTTACGTCAATTCGTCGTCGTCGCTGACGGTCGAGAGCAATATCACGGGGCAGCTCGAAGAGATCATCGAGGCCGAAAAACTCAAGTCGTACAACATCGAGAACCTCTCGCAGATCCTGCAGGAGGTGAAGACCACGGTCGGCATGCAGACCTTCCGCAACGACGAGTCGCAGGAGGAGGAGTCGCAGGCCAAGTCGTCGGTCATCGCCACCGGCGTCGGGTTCGTGCTGGGCATGATCCTCTACATGTTCCTGCTCATTTACGGTTCGATGGTCATGCAGTCGGTCATCGAGGAGAAGAACAGCCGCGTGCTGGAGGTGATGGTGTCGTCGGTGCGGCCCTTCGACCTGATGCTGGGCAAGATACTCGGTGTGGCTTCGGTGGCCGTGGTGCAGGTGCTGATCTGGGGCGTGCTCTGCGCCGTCGGCGCGGCCGTGGCGGTGCACATGATGCCGGCCGACGTGCTGGCCGGGGTGCAGGCCATGCAGCACGGGGTTCCCGACGCCGCGGCGTTGATAGACATGAATCCGGAGATGCTGCAGGTGATGGCCGCCGTGACCGACTTCGGCTATATCCTCCGTATCTTCGCCTACCTGCTGCTGTTCGTCTTCGGCGGATACCTCTTCTACTCGGCGATGTTCGCCGCCGTGGGTTCGGCCGTGGACAGCATTCAGGACGCCCAGCAGCTGCAGACGCCGATCACCATTCCGATCATCCTCGCCCTGCTGGTGATGATAACCGTCATCAACGACCCCAATTCGCAGATGGCCTTCTGGTTCTCGATGATCCCTTTCACGTCGCCCGTGGTGATGATGGCGCGTATTCCGTACGGCATTCCCCTCTGGGAGGTGATCCTTTCGCTGGCGATCCTTTACGCCTCGTTTACCGCGATGGTGTGGCTGGCGGCCAAGATCTACCGCGTGGGAATCTTTATGTACGGCAAAAAGCCGACGTTCAAGGAACTTTACAAGTGGATTCGGTACAAGTATTAGTCCGCACCGCGATCGCTGAAAATACCGGGCCGTACGATGTCGTACGGCCCGGTCTGTTTTCGGGGCGGGACGGATTTGCGCTTCGGGAACGAAAGAGATTCCGGATTCGCGGGTTTTTCGTATCTTTGTCCGGAAAGGTCCGGCGATCGGGGAGTGTGCAAACGTAGATTTCCGCCGAATGTCGCTCCGCATCCCTTGTCTTTGAAGGCATGAAAGAGTCGAAATTCGTCAAAACCAAGATTTTCGCGGGATATGCGATCCTGATCGCGGTCTGCGTCCTTTCGGTAGGCTATGTCTACCGGACGGTGGTGCGTTTTTCGACTCCCGACGGCAGCTATTCCCTGCTTCATACCAAACGCAGCGTCGCGGGACAGACGCTCTATCACCTTTATCAGGCCGAGAGTTACGGTCAGCTGATGATCGCCGGATACCAGTCCTACGAGTCCCGTTACAAACGCGAGCTGCGCACCGTGCGCGGCCTGATCGACTCGCTGCGGGGGCTGACCGCTGCGGAGGATTCGCTGCAGACGATGCGTCTGGACAGCATCGTGCGTCTTCTGGCCGACAAGGAGCGGCGGACGATGAGCCTGCGGCGGACGATCCGTTCGGCCGCCACGTCCAGCCTGCTGGACAAGAATATCCGCGAGCTGATCGGTCCGGCGGACAGCGCGGCGCGCGGGGACAGCGTCGTCGTACGGGCGGCGGACACCGTCGCTTCGCGCGTGGTCGTGCAGGATACGGTGACCGTCCTGCGGCGCAAGCGCAAGTTCTTCCGCCGCTTCGCCGACCTGTTCAGCCCGCCGAAGGAGGAGGCCGGGATGATCATTTCCCGCCACGAACGGGTCGTGGATTCGCTGCCTGCGCCGGAGGTGAAGGATACGATCGCGGTGGTGCTGCGGACGCTGCAGGACCGGGTGACCAGCGACCGCATCGGCATCTACGATCGGGCGTGGAACGAAGGAATGCGCCTGCGGTACAGCAACGAGCTGGTTAACACGAAGATATACCGCCTTATCATGGATTTCGAAGCCGAGGATACGGCTTTCCTGATGAACCGCTTCGAGCAGACGGAGGCCATCCGCCGCCGTTCGTCGCTGACGCTGGGCGTGATCGCCGTCGCGGCCGTGGTGCTCATGCTGCTGTTCGTCGGCATCCTGTGGCGCGACATCAACCGCAGCAACCGCTACCGGCGGGCGCTGGAGCGGGCCAACCGCGACAACGAAGCGCTGCTGGCGGCGCGCGAGAAGCTGATGCTGGCCATCACGCACGACATCAAGGCGCCGCTGGGTTCGGTGATGGGCTATATCGACCTGCTTTCGCGCCTGACAGGCGACAAGCGCGAGGAGCTGTACCTGCACAACATGAAGGAGTCGTCGGAACATCTGCTGGCGCTGGTGAACAGCCTGCTGGACTTCTACCGCCTCGATATCAACAAGGTGGACGTCGATAAGGTCGCGTTCTGCCCGGCGCAGCTGTTCGAAACGATCCGCACCGGATTTGCGGCGCAGGCCGCGGCGAAGGGCATCGGGCTGACGCTCGACGTCGAACCGGCGGCCGGGCGCGAGGTGGCGGGCGATCCGTTCCGTATCCGGCAGATCGCCGACAACCTGATCTCCAATGCCCTGAAATTTACCGACGAAGGCTCGGTGACGATCCGTGTCGATGTGGTGCAGGGCCGGCTCGTCTTCTCGGTCCGCGATACGGGACGCGGCATCGGACGCGAAGAGAAGGAGCGGATTTTTCAGGAATTCGTGCGTCTGCGCTCGGCGCAGGGCGTCGATGGATTCGGACTGGGGCTGTCGATCGTCGATCGGCTCGTGAAGCTGCTGGAGGGGACCATATCGCTCGAAAGCCGCTTGGGAGAAGGGAGCAAATTCATCGTTTCGATCCCGGTGGGAACCGTTTCGGGCGGAGGCGGCCGCAAACTGCGGCCTGCAGAAGCGGCCCTGCCGGCGGCGTGTGGCGGCGTGAAGGCGCTGCTGATCGACGACGATCCTCTGCAGCTCGAAATGACCGCCGCGATGTGCCGTCAGGCGGGTGTCGGAGCCGAGTGCTGTCAGTACCCCGAATACGCCGCGAAACTGGTTGCGGAAGGCGGCTTCGACGTGGTGCTGACCGACATACAGATGCCGTCGGCCGACGGTTTCAGCGTCCTTGCGGCGGTGCGCGGCGTGAATCCCGCGCTTCCCGTGGTGGCGGTTTCGGCACGCGGGGAGTTGGAAGCCGGGGATTTCTCGGACCGCGGCTTTGCGGGGTGCCTGCGCAAGCCCTTTACGGCCAACGAGCTGATTGCCGTGCTGGACGTCGTTTGCGGCGCGGGAAAGGCCCGAAGCGCAGGGGATACGGAAGGTGCGGAGAAAAGCGGTGCTGCGGGAACTGTCGTCGGCGCGGGAGAACCCGTCAGTGCGGGGAGGCATGTCGGCGAGAGGGGAGCGGACGGTGCGGCGGACAATGCGGCGGTGGTTTCGGAGGACGGTGTGAATTTCGGCCCCCTGACGGCCTATGCGGGCGACGATGCGGAGGCGGCGCGCGGGATTCTGGAATCCTTCGCTGAACAGAGCGCCGCGAATTGCCGGCTGCTCGAACGGGCGCTCGAAAGCGGCGACGTCGCGGTGCTGAGAGCCGTGGCGCACAAGATGCTGCCGATCTTCACGATGCTGGGGGCGGCCGGAGTCGCCGCGACGCTGCGCACGGCCGAAAGCTGGGAAGGTCCGCTGACCGACGCCCTGTGCGGCGAGATCGGCGCGGCGGCGGAAAATATCCGCGCGATTGTCGCGGAAGCGCAAAAAAAGGTATCTTTGCCCTGAGTATGGAACGGATTTTAATCATAGACGACGATATCACCTTCGCCCTGATGCTCAAGACGTGGCTCTCGAAAAAGGGCTTCCGGACCGAGACGGCGGCGAGCGTCGCGGCGGCCCGTACGGCGCTCGCGGAGGGCGGATTCTCGCTCGTGCTGAGCGATATGCGCCTGCCCGACGAGGACGGCATCGCCCTGCTGCAGTGGATGTCCGGGCAGCATATGGAGATTCCGGTGATCGTGATGACGAGCTACGCCGAGATACAGAACGCCGTGCGCTGCATGAAGCTCGGCGCGCGGGATTACGTGGCCAAGCCGGTCAATCCCGACGAACTGCTGAAAAAGATCCGCGAAGCGCTCGACGTCCCGGCTGCCGGCAGTGAGAAGCCTCCCGTTCCCGCCGCTTCGGCGAAGAAACCGCGGGAGGAGCGTCCCAATTACATCGAAGGACGCAGCGATGCCGCGCAGCGGCTTTACGAATATGTCCGGCTCGTAGCGCCGACCAATATGTCGGTGCTGGTGACCGGCGCCAGCGGCACGGGCAAGGAGCATGTGGCCCAGCTGATTCACCGCGAAAGCAGGCGTGCCGGGAAGCCTTTCGTGGCCGTGGACTGCGGCGCGATTGGGCGCGAACTGGCCGCTTCGGAGTTTTTCGGCCACGTCAAGGGTTCGTTTACGGGAGCCGTGGGCGACAAGACGGGCGCCTTCGAAGCCGCGAACGGCGGCACGCTCTTTCTGGACGAGGTCGGCAACCTGACCTATGAAACGCAGGTGCAGCTGCTCCGCGCCCTGCAGGAGCGGCGCATTCGTCCCGTGGGCGGCAGCCGCGAAATTCCGGTCGATATCCGGCTGATCGCTGCGACGAACGAGGACCTCGAAGCCGCCATCGCGCGCGGTGCGTTCCGCGCCGATCTCTATCACCGCATCAACGAATTCACGCTCCGCATGCCCGAACTGCGGCAGATGCGCGGGGACATCATGCTTTTCGCCGACTTCTTTCTCGACGCGGCGAACCGGGAGCTGGACAAGCGGATCGTGGGCTTCGACCCGCAGGCCGCCGCGGCCATGACCCGCTACGACTGGCCCGGAAACCTGCGGCAGATGAAGAACGCGGTGATGTCCGCGACGCTGCTCTGCACGGGGGATTATATCACCTGCCGCGAACTGCCCGCCGAGTTGTCCGAGGCTCCCGAAACTCCTGCAGTGCCGCTGCGCAATCCGGCCGGCGAGGAGGAGCAGATCCGCCGCGCGCTGGCGATGGCCGGGGGCAACAAGTCGCAGGCGGCCAAACTGCTCGGCATCGACCGCAAGACCCTCTACAACAAGTTGCATCTTTACGGCATCGAATAGCCGCCGGGTGTGGATTATTTCCACACCTTGTAGCGCGATTCCACACCTTTCCACACTCCGGACGATTCCGGCGTGCCTTGCCGACCGCTGTTTATCAGCGGTTTGCCGTTTTTTATCCGGATGGCACGCCGCTTGAACTCCATTTTGTCAGAACGGTTGATGAGACATATCCGAACCGAAGAAGTGAAAAGGAACCTTTTAATTTTAAAAGCGATGAAAAAGACAATTGTAACGATGGCAGCTTTGCTGCTGATGGCTGGCGGAGCGATGGCTTGCGCCCAGCAGCCCGAAAAGAAAGAGGCGACCGAAGCTGCGGCTCCGGCTGCCGACACGCAGGAGAAATCGGCGGCTGACGATGCGGGAAAGACGGATTCGACTGCCGGAGAATCCGCAAAGGAGGAGAGTAAGGTTGAGAGTGAAGGGTCAAGTGAGGGTAACTCCTCCTCCGCATCGGAAGCACCGGCTTCGTCCGCCGAATAGGCTTCCGGGATAATCATCAGTTAAACAATTGTTTGCCGGGGTGCCCCGCCTGAAAACAGGCGGGGCGCTTTCCTTTTGTACCGGCAGGTTCGGCGTTTGGCCGGGGGCGGGCGGTTTTCGGGGTATATTGCAGGATGTCGGCTTTTTGTGGTTCCGCTGCCCGGCAGGTCCGGAAAATCAGGGACCGGCGGGTTTTTCCGGGATATGATAACGAATCGGGTTGCGCCCTTTCCCTCGCAGGCACGAAAAAACGGAGACCCATCGGGTCTCCGTCGTGCGGGGAGAGCGGATGATTCTCCGCCGGATGCTATTCCTCGATAAAATCGATGTTCACCTGCCGCTGGAACGCTTCCTGCAGCGAGATCTGGGTCTCGGTCGAGGAGACGCCCTGAATGCGCAGGATGCCGTCGAAAATCGTGCGCATGAGGTGCTCGTTGTCCACGCAGTAGAGCTTCACGAGGATATTGCCCGAACCGGTGATGAAGTGCGCCTCCACGATTTCGGGAATCTCCTTGAGCTGTTCCACGGTTTGCTTGAGCAGCTGCGGGTCCTTGAGCGTAATGCTGATGTGGGCGCAGACGTCGAAGCCCATCATTTTGGGATCGACGATCAGCCGGCTGCCCAGAATCACGCCCGAATCGTCGAGCTTGCGGATGCGCTGATGGATCGCGGCGCCTGAGATGCCGCATTCGCGGGCGATCTCAAGAAAGGGCATGCGGGCGTTCTTGATCAGGTATTTGAGGATTTTGCGGTCAATCGCGTCTAAGGATGTTTTCGGCATAGGCTTGAGGGTTTTTATTTGATGACATTCAATTCTTTGCCGACCTTGATGAAGGCGGCGATGCAGCGGTCGAGCTGTTCGGTCGTGTGGCCTGCGGAGACCTGCACGCGGATGCGGGCCTGACCCTTCGGCACGACCGGATAGTAGAAGCCCGTCACGAAAACCCCTTCGTCCTGCAGCCGGGCGGCGAAGTCCTGCGACAGCTTGGCGTCGTAGAGCATCACGGCGCAGATGGCCGACTGCGTGGGTTTGATGTCGAAACCTGCGGCCATCATGCCTTCGCGGAAGTGCTCCACGTTGGCTACCAGACGGTCGTGCAGTTCGTTGCTTTCGCCCAGCATGCGGAACATCTCGATTCCGGCGCCGACGACGGCGGGGGGCAGCGAGTTAGAGAAGAGGTA
>ENA-OZGA01000597-OZGA01000597.1-human-gut-metagenome-genome-assembly--contig:-NODE-597-length-14626-cov-5.092375_pt1 | contig 14626 bp, 11 predicted proteins | sample MGYA00245112_ERZ653649 | MGnify/ENA primary metagenome ERZ653649 (study PRJEB26926, sample SAMN06165071) | human gut metagenome | biome: ENVO:00009003; feature: ENVO:2100002; material: ENVO:00002003...
CTACACTTATGCGATCGTCGGCAGCGTCAGATGTGTATAAGAGACAGGAAATAGGCAGCATCCATCAGGTCGTTGCATTCGCTTACTACTTTCTGTTCATTTTTATCGCAAAGCAATACTTCGTCAGCAACCCCCATCATTCCCAGGCAGAACGCAACATGTGCGCCAACGTGACCTAAGCCAATAACACCGACGATACGTTTCTTAACTGTCATAGTAATTAACCCCTCTCTTATACCATTTAACCATAAAAAAATGCTATGTGTATTATGATAATCCAATCCCATAACTTTGTAAACGGCAAGACTTAACATTAAACGTCTTACGATGCAATTCCAATCGTATGAGAAAGGAAATATGTCGATCATGTATGGTCATCTTTGTGGTTGAGCGGTGTCACATCGATAGTACGACTGTCACGACGTTCCTTTTCACGCATAGCCGCTTCATATCCTCTGCGGTAAGCATCCTCGTCACGTCGAGCCGTCGTATTTCCACGAATTTTACGCCAGAGCCAACGGATGGCTGCAATAATGACCAAAAAAAGGATGATATTCATGAAGATTCCCAGAATATCCGATAAAAATCCCATAGACCCCCAGCCGAGAAGACTGCTTAACATGCTGCCTAAGAACATACCGCCTGCAAAAAGGCCGATGTTGCGCATCGCACTTCCCCAGCGAGACGAAGAAGTTCCATTGGCAGCAGTCCGGTTCGTTCCGGTGTTCGCCTGTGACGATGGCTGTGTCTTTTGTGAATTCGACGAGGTCGCCTTTTGCGTCGTATTCGTACCAGCGCCTTTTGTCGTAGCCGGTTTTGTCACAGCCGGTGCCTTCTTAGGGGCAGAAACAGAAATACCACCACGACGAGCTGCTACCATAGGCGTATCAGCCGCATAAACGGCACTAGAACAGGCCATTATAACAGCCATAGAACCAACTAATAACATGTTCCTCGTATTCATGTATTACCTCCAATTACAATGTTTATATATTGTTATTATACCATAGGAATGGAATCTTTGTCGCTCTCTTAGATTTGCAGGTATAGTTTCATTGGCATCAAATAGAAATCGCCGATTCATGAGGGCGGGCCCGTAAAGCCGCCTTGCGACAGTTAGCTGAATCGTCGACTGCCTTCAGCAGCTGGATGAAGGAGGACATTACCCTCCCGGCTAAACGAATTTGTATATCACGGCGAGCCGGATTCATGCAATATCGAGTGCTCCTGGCAACAACAGAACACATCCCATGCACGGGAGACTCGGTCTGTTCGTTGGACCAGTGCGGCATATCCATGTTTTGGCAAGGAGGTTGAGAAAGGCGTAGCCCGAAGCTACGTCGACGGAAACCGACGCAGCCAAAACACGGAGAGGACATGCTAGTCAAACGATAAAGACCGAGCCTCCCGTGCATTACCAACTCCCCGGTACCATTCCGACAAGACTAGCAAGAGCATAAATGCCAGACGCAGCAAATACAATGACTACCATCCACTGTATAGCTGGATGAAAAAGGCAGCCACATGTAAAGACAGGTTCTTTATTTCCTTTTTTTCTTGCATTTTTCAGCATGTATACTGGCAAAATCGACATCATGATACCACCGAATGTACCAGCGCAGAAAATAGCGTTGACGAATCCCACCATACCGCTATAGGCAAGGTAAAAAGGTGGAATGGCTATGAAGGCCAGAATAACCGCTCTCGTCATAACATTGTGTTCGCTCCGCACGTGGAGACAATCAACGATATTGGCAAAAAAGCTTTCTGCAATAGCCCAATAGCTCGTCATCATAGCACAGAAGGCAAAGAAGTTGACGAGGAGATAGAAGATGTTATTTCCTAATGCTCTCCCCCATTCCAGAGATGCTACTTCGCCAATGTCGGCAACAGGAATCATCAAATAGACTGCAAGCGGTACGAGGGCGAGAATAAAAAAGGATATGCCAAAACCCACAGCAATAGACGGAACCAACTGCTGTGGTGCATGATAGAGGCCACGAGATAATTCGGGTACAATGTATTGAACAGCATAACAAAAGACAGTAATATTGAAAATAGGAATAGCATACTGCCAATTTGTGTACATAATATCTTCCAATGGCACTCGGGCAGAAAAAAAGGATGCTCCGACGAGGACGAGGAGAATGGCAACCATACCGGCACTCATGACTTTTTCAGCTACGCCTGTCGCCTTGAGTCCAAGCCATACGATACAGGCTGCCGGAATGGCAAAGCAAAGGCTCCCTACTTCCTGAGATATGTGAAAGACGTCGCTTATAATGCGCCCACAGCCACCCGTATAGGCAATGAGACTGCAAAAAGACGTAGCACCGACGGAAAAGAACAGAATAAAGGAGCCGACTTTGCCAATATACCGGGCAGCAAGGCCGGCAAGAGGCAGAGGTTCAGCCGTCCGCATCGTCGTTTCTGCCACGTACAACATAGACACCATCGATAAGATGCCAGAAAGGACAAGCCACACAACGAGAACCGGCCAACCTGCATGGCGCGTGGCGAAGGCAAGGCCCAAGACACCAGAACCAATCGTGGCCCCGACGACGAGCATTGCCGCTTCCCAAAAAGTAAGACGTTGAATAGATAAGGCTCCTGCCTTCGGGACGACAATAACCTGTTCATCCCTGTGTTTTACATATTCCATGTTTACAATCCTCCGTTTTCTGAAAACGGGGACGATCACCTTGTAAAGACGCAAAAAAAGCGCACCTGTACCGAAAAGAGTGCGCACGTATCCATCTAACCATGATCCTCGTCCCGGTCTTTCGATCCAAGCGATAATATATAGTACTTTTATAGCAGATATCAGGCCTTTCAGGCAACCTGTACAGATCACTGTGGATTCCGTCAAACTGATACCAATCGTGAAAATAATAACATAGTATTCATGAAAATACAATAGATGTAGCTCATATTCAGAAAAATTCTTTCCCGATGCGCTCCATGAGAGCTGTCGTATCAGCAACACCAGCCCTAAGTCGAAAAAAGCGGCAACGCTAATAGCATTGCCGCCTATCACGGTCTCTCATCACCTCAGGATTTCAGAAACAGACTACCTTCAGATCCTATTTCATACTTTCTTTGAGGATGGCAAGAATTTCATCGTTATCTAATTCTTTATACCCACCTTTTAAGTGGAAAACAGCTTGGGCGATTCCTGGAAGCATATCTTCTGTGGCACCTAACTTCTTGATAGATAAGACGACGCCGATTTCTTTCATCCAGGATTCCATCTTCTGCAAACCTTCAGTGGCGATTTCTTCATCACTCTTTCCATCAGGGCAGACATCCCATACGTTCTTTGCAAAACGAACGAATTTTGCAAGTCCATAGGGCATAATATACCGATAGTACGGCAGGGATACGGCAGCCAGCGTCATGCCGTGTGTAGCATTGGTAAAGCCACCAACGGCCTGGCCCATCATATGAACCATCCAGTCTCCCGGCTTGCCTTTGGCAACAAGCGTATTGAGTGCCCATGTAGCAGTCCACATAATATTGCTCCGCGCTTCATAGTCTTTCGGGTCCTTGACGGCAATACGGCTGGAATGGATGACAGAGCGCATGAGTCCTTCACTGATATAGTCGCTCGTCGAATCGTCTGTACCGGAAAAATACTGTTCACAAATATGATTGAAGATGTCATAGATGCCGGCCTTCATCTGATATTCAGGAAGTGTCATCGTGTATTCCGGATTGAGAATGGAAAATTTCGGCATAACCGATTCTCCGGCAAAAACGTGGCCGATTTTCTGATGCGTTTCCTCATTAGTAATGACAGAACCGGCATTCATTTCCGATCCCGTACCTGCCATCGTGAGGATACAGCCTACGGGAACAACAGGGCAATCTGGTTCTTCGAAACGGATAAAGTATTTTTCCCATGGATCATCATCGGTATGTACGGAGACTGACACGGCTTTTGCATAGTCGCAGACAGAACCGCCGCCTACGGCAAGGATGAGGTCGGGATTGTGTTTTTTAGCTATAGCTACGCCTTCGCGCAGCTTAGCTACCGTCGGATTTGGCATGACGCCGGCGATTTCAGCTACCTTCTTGTGACGAGCCGTGAGGATGTCCATAATTGCATCGTAAATCCCATTCCGTTTGACCGAACCGCCACCATAGATGAGCAGCACCTTATCACCGTATTTGCCTAATTCTAATTTCAAAGACTTCAATGCCTTTTCTCCAAAGTATAACTTTGTCGGGTTGCAATATGAAAAATTTCCTAACATACTGTTTCACTCCTTTATGTACGTCTCCTCCATCCGCCTGGCCGATGGAATTCTATACCAATTTCATCATCTATATCATAACAAAAAAAGAGTTAAAGTAAAACACCTGAAAGACATGCTATCGTATACAAAATGGGCATACCCACACCATTATACAGCAAAAGAGCATGTGCCTATACACCACACTCTATTCGTCCTGGAAATACGTATATAACTCGTCCGTTACAGGCTTATCCATGAGAAAGCGGAAGCGTACAATAGGTAACTCATCACCGTTATCATTGCAGATAGTCGTTTCCGTCGGATTGCCATAGACGTCTACATCGCCGATGTAATAGAAATCGGCTCCTTCAGAATCACTCTTTTTAACAAACAAAAGTTTTCGTGTTTCCTTCTTAGTAATAGTCTGTACTTCGTTAGAAGCCAGTGTACGCCTGGAACGCGTCATCCAACGGAAGGACTGAGGCGATTCAAAGATATCATCATATTTCGTATTGGCCGATATATCCTCTCTTTTATGATAGGTAACGAAAATAGGACACGTCGTGCCCTTAACGGCATAGCCATTGAGGGTGCCTTCGGCATTTTTACGGTAGTTCAGTAGCCGTGACACGTCTTTACGAGAATATGTACCATATCGGAGAAAGCCCCCTACAATGTCTTCTGTTCGGTGCACATACATCTGCTCAAAGCGGTATGAGCCATATGCCAGGATGTCCTCTACAACCGTGGCGAATTCTTCATTTTGTAACAACTGTGTATAATAGTCTGTCCTGGTGTACATGTGATTTTCATAGGTCACCAGTGGCTCATGACCATATTTCTTCTGGCCACTTTCTGTAAAAAAAGCCAACGATAGTACATCGGCCACACCGTCCATAGTGGCTGTTTCGGTAATAAATCCATATATCTTGCGCACCGTATTGGAAAGGGCTGCCGTCGTCCATGACGGATGATGCAGCAACTGGCGCAAGACGAGAATTTCCTCGATGCGTTTACCATTTGCCAGTTCGATGGACAAAAACTTCAATACCGACCGATGGGCTTGACTGAGCGTCGTTTCAAACACATCTACATCCATGGCAAATTCGAAGAGAGAGCCCATTTTTTGTACGAACAAGGCCGGATCTTTATCGCCGAATCGCACAAAATCCATCATCATAGGCCGTCGTCCCAAGCGCTCCTTCATGAGAAAATAGGCTTCTTTCAACTTGCGCTTATCTGCTAAAGCTGATTTTTCATTAATGGCTTCAAATATGCGATTACGAGAAATATCATCAAAGTGGACCGATGTAGCCCCCGGAAGATAATTCGTATGCATGAGGTGACGGACGAACTCTTTGCTATACGTGCGGTCCCCGTATAAAGCGATAGGCAAAAGGAAATTATTTTGGTAATTGCCGATGAAATCGAGGACCTCCAAATAGCGTTTGTGCCGGTATTTACGGAGTCCACGGCCGAGTTGCTGTACAAAGAGAATGGCTGATTGAGTGGGCCGGAGCATGATAATCTGATTGATTTGTGGTATGTCGATGCCTTCATTGAAAATATCACATGTAAAAATATACTCAAGGCGATGAGGATCCTGTAAAGGTGCTTCCAGACGATGCACAGCATCCATACGGACCGACTCCGAATCTTCTCCACATAGGGCTACCGCCCGTTTGCCGTGCTCTACAAAGGCCTTTGCTAGCGCCTTGGCTTCTTCTACATTACGACAAAACACGACGCCCTTGACGCGTTCATCATCGCTTCCATAAAGGTCGGCATAATGGATGATATGACGCACCCGTTCGTCACAGGTTAAGTAGGAAAAGCTGCTTACATCGCTGATACTCTCGCCGTTTACAATGATTTCACTGATGCCATGATAGTGAAACGGGACGAGCATGTTTTCTTCCAAGGCATGGTGAAGTCGTATTTCATAGGCTATATTATGATGGAATACTTCAAATATATTAAAGCCATCTGCCCGTTCTGGCGTAGCCGTCATGCCCAAAAGAAACTTTGGTTTGAAATATTGCATGACTTTTTGATACGTTGCTGCACCGCTGTGGTGCACTTCATCGACAACGATATACGAAAAGGTATCGGGCGCAAAGCTGTGTAATACGTCATCTTGCCCTAGTGTCTGGATTGTCGCAAAAAGGTAATCCTTGTCGACATCTTTATCGTGCCCTGTCAGGCGCCCTGTCTTATCACTGGGGATTCCCAGACGGATAAAGCTTTCCTGTGCACTTTTAACGATCAGTTCACGATGAACGATAAATAAAAATCGCTTAGGATGGACTTTCATAACATCAAAGGCAGAAAGATAAGTCTTCCCCGTACCTGTAGCCGAGATAAGGAGAGCTCTGTCTTCTCCTTTATCGCGAATAGCCTGTATTCCTTTTAAAGCTTGTTGCTGCATTTTATTGGGAGAAATTTTATGGAAAGGAATCATTACATCAGCGTGATTCTTGCGTAGGTCTTGATAAAAACGAGAATAGCTATCAATCCACCGGTCGTCGACGACGTCGGCACTGTTCCATAATCCATCAAATTCTTCTTTGGCCTGACGGATAATGGCTCCGTCCTGGGCTGATGTAAAATAGACGTTCCACTCTTCATTCGTCGTCAACGCATTTGCCGTCAAGTTGCTGCTGCCAATGACCATCGTATAGTTGTGTGAGCCGTCACGACGATGATGGAACAAATATCCTTTGGCATGGAAGCCTCTCGATTCTCCTATAATGCGTAGCTCGATATTGGGAAATTTTAAAAGTTCCCGTAAGGCTTCGGGCTCTGTGAAATTTAAATATTGAGACGCTAATATTTTCCCCCGACTCGTATGATTCTGAATGAATGCATCTTTTAGGCAAGCTATGCCGCTTTTTGTCAAAAAAGCAACAGAAAATAAAAATTCATCACACCGATAGAGCTGATGGAGAATCGTATCGAGGACCTTTCGCTGCTTCTGCCGATTGTTGGTCAGTATTTTGGGAACATAGCGCTGATCGGCTTGTACAGTATAATCGATAAAGCCTTCGCGAAGGCATTGTTCCAATATGACTTGGTTGGACTCTTCCATAGGACGTCACCTACATCTGTTTCAGTTTTTCCATAATAGGTATATCTGCAGGCGCCCATTCTACCGTATCGAGCTCATGAGGTGCCAGCCATTTTGCATCAACATGTTCTTTGCGGACAAACTCCGGCGATGACAAAGGGCATAAAAAAGCATGCATAGTAATGGAAAAATCGGGATAGTCGTGCTGGACAGTCATGAAAAGATCTGATTCCTTTACTGTCACATCGACATCCATCTCTTCCCGCAGTTCCCGTTCAATCGCTTCGTGGCGTGCTTCACCCGGTTCGATTTTACCGCCAGGAAATTCGTATTTATAACTAACATACGAATACGTTCCTTTCCCCCGTTCCATACACAGGATTTTACCATGATACGTCAAAATCGCTGCCACCACTTCTAACTGTTTCATTCTATTGCCTACTTTCCGTCATTATTTGTTTCTCCATGTATTGTATCATATTTTGCTGCATAAGTGAGGATCCTTATCGAAAATGGATGTGGAGCGCCGATTTTTTGGCAGCGGTTAAGGCGATGACGCTTGGCTAAGACTTCCTTCAAAAAGCGGCATATATGAAACACGCGTAAATCCCTGTATGAGTAGTGTTTGGTACGCCAGCCAGTCTTATCCCTTGCACGGGAGATTAAAGTCGACCGTGGCGCGAATAATCTGCTATAGACACGGGATAACAACAAGCCGTCCGGTTCCCCTTGACAAGCCTGTGTTTTTTCGGTATACTATGCAAGTGTCATGGGGGTATAGCTCAGTTGGTTAGAGCGTCACGTTGACATCGTGAAGGTCGTTGATTCGAATTCAACTATTCCCACCAAAATTGGAACCGCCGATGATTCGGCGGTTTTTTCTTTTAGGAGGTGCGTCATGACGGCTCCACATATTACGTGTGTCTACGGCAGCGCTGAAGGCGAATATGTAATCAAAAAATCTCGTTTTCTCGTCCATTTGAAAGAAGTCCGCCGTGAAGATGAGGCGACAGCCTATATTGAAGCCCTGAAAAAACAGTATTGGGATGCAAATCATAATTGTTCCGCCTATTGCATCGGCAACAACGGCATGATCCAGAAATCGAGTGATGATGGCGAGCCTTCTGGTACGGCCGGTCGACCTATGTTAGAGACACTAAAAAAGCAGGGCTTGACGAATACAGTAGTAGTCGTCACTCGTTATTTTGGTGGCATCAAGCTTGGGGCCAGCGGCCTGATCCGTGCCTATAGCCACAGTGTGACTGTCGGTCTCTCCCATGCCGATATTGCAGAGTATCTTCCCTATGTGACCCTCGCCGTCCGTATTGGGTATCCTTTTGTCAGTGTATTAGAGCGCCTTGCACCAGATGTAGATGCTATTGTAAAAGACCGAGCTTTTTCAGATACCGTGACGTTTACGTTGCAGGTTCCTGAAGATAAGGTCCCACAGTTTACCAAGGACGTGACGAACAGTACAAATGGAAAAGCTGAACTGGAAGAGCTGGGCACATCCGTCATTCCCATTATCCGCTCCAAGGAAACTGAAACTGGCCCTTCTATATAAGGGCCAGTTTTTTTTACATTGTGTACTACTCATACAGGTAGGAACAGATGGCGTCGAGAATGCGTTCCTCCCATATGTAATTGTTACTGAATTGTCCTCTGCTCGCTTCGGAGCCTTCCGGGATGGCTTCTCCATTCATCATGTACAGGAACCCATCTTTTCGCCCTGCTACGACGAAAAGACCCGAAAGGAGACCATACGCTTCTCCTGTATGCCCCCAGAGTGTAATGTTATGGCGACGACACGGTCGGGATGTGCCAGTTCCTATGAGAGGATACATCCCGAGGCCATAGGCTTCAATGGTACCTCCATAGGTGCTGCCATTATTCCGTTCCGCATCATAGCGCCAGTATGGTGTCATCATGGCGCGAAGCGATTCTTTGGACAGGACTTGTATTCCCTTATAGATACCGTCGTGAAGAAGCATATCCAAAACATGTCCTAGTTCTTCATAGGAAATACGCAGCCCTCCCTGGGGAGAAAAGATTGTACTGTTCGTGCCAATGACATAGTCTGTTACATCATACACCGCATCGGCATACCTATGGTCAGGATTTTCTACAATGAGTTGATTCGGCTCTGGCTGAACGCCTTTATAGTCATCAATCTGGGCAATCCACGGTCCTCTTTCGTCCCACTTCGTTCCATCGTATTTTTGATAGATACACCCGAGATTGCGAAACCCTTCCGGGGAAAGGGAACCCGCCGAATACGCTCCTTCTATATCGAGGTCACGCAAAATATGGTTGCACTGATACTGGTCAAATCGCTCGCCTGTGATGACTTCGATAAGGGTTCCTAAGAGGCCATAATTGATATTGTCATAGTGGAAGTAGACGCCTCGCTTCTCCTCTTCCGGAGCAATGTGTGCACCCTCTTCATAATAGGGACTGGAAGGATCAAAAAAATCCCTTACAGATGACGTCGGCGGAATAGCATATAAAGTACCATCCCGTAGCGATGACGTATGGCTGAGGAGCATCGCGACCGTAATAGGCCCATCTTGTGTCTTAGTAGGAATGGATAAGTCCAGGAGTCGGCACACGTCACTATCAAGAGACAGTCGATGTTGTTCGACAAGCTGCATAATCGCAAAGGCTGTAAACATCTTTGATACAGATGCAACGCGAAACCTCGTCTTTTCAGTAATGGCAGAGGCTGCATTTCTTTTTCCCTCTGGCATATAGGAAGCCCCTGCAACGTGACGATAGACGGGAGCTCCCTCACGATAAACAATGACGCCAAGGCCTGGTACTTTCGTACCTTCATCGCCAATCATAGCATCGAGCGCAGCTGTAAGTCTTTTTTCTTTTTGCAGTATCATAGTCATCACCTTATATTTCATACATAAGCCCGCAAGAATTGTATCCTGCAGGCCTTTGCATTACTGTTTATACCATTCTTGAAGAGAATGAATATCGCTTCTGCCGTGGGTAATCATGCGATGGATTCCTTCAGCAGCAGCCTTGGCAGCTACGATTGTCGTAAAGTACGGGATGCCTGCCCGAATGGCGGCTTTCCGGAGCGCACCGTCATCATGAGCAGAACCTTTTCCTGACGACGGCGTATTAATGACCATCTGAATGTCACCGTTATACACGAGTTCTTCAATCGTTGGCGACGGTTCCCCTATCTTGTTGACCTTCGATACGGGAATGAACGCAGCCTGGAGAAGATCGTAGGTCTTATCCGTTGCGTAAAGAGTAAAATCATCTTCTGCCAGATTCTGTGCCAGTTCTGCTATATACGGCTTGTCAGCATCGCTGACAGATATGATGACTGACCCATGGAGTGGCAAGAGCGCGTCGGCAGCTTCTTCGGCTTTAAAGAAGGCTTCGCCTGTTGAGTTTGCCAGTCCCACGACTTCCCCAGTGGAACGCATTTCTGGCCCTAATGCCGGATCCGCTTCTGGGAATACAGAAAACGGGAATACAGCTTCTTTTACGGCCCAATAGGTCAAGGACGGCGTTTCCAGGGCTTTTAAATCCAGTTCTTCTTTCCCCATGGCACCTGATAAGACGCGAGCTGCCAGAGCAATGAGGTTTGTTCCGCATACCTTGGAGACGAGAGGAACCGTCCGGGACGCACGGAGATTGAGACTCATGACATATATCATATCGTCAGCAATAGCAAAATGGATATTAACCATACCAACGATGTGGAAATGACGCACAATGGTGCTGATATAGTCACGGAGCGTACTTTCCTGACTGGCTGTAATATGACGTCCCGGCACGATGCAGGCACTATCGCCAGAATGGATACCGGCTAATTCAATGTGTTCCATGAACGCCGGGATGTAGACGTCCGTTCCATTGCCGACGACATCGGCTTCACATTCTACGGCATTGCGGAGGAATTGCTGGACCATGATAGGTGTATTGGCGGAGACGGATTCGATTGCCGCCAGATATTGCCGTAACGATGGAGCATCAAAAAGGACATCACGCCACTGGCCGCTCCTGATATGGACCGGTCGTACCATGATGGGATAGCCAATGGAATCAGCGCTTTCAAGGACGGCTTCTTCCGTAGTTGCGACGATGGATTGCGGCGACGGAATAGACAGGCCCTTCATGGTGTCCATAAAGGCCGTCCGATCTGCCAGTTGTCCCAGCGTCATCGAAGACGTACCGATAACAGTGAGACCTGCCGCTTCGAGCTGTGCCGTCAAGGCCAGCGCACTTTCGCCACCGAATTGGACGATGACATACCGTGAGTTTTCCCGGCGGCAAACAGCCTGAATAGAAGCTGCCGTAATCGGTTCAATATATACGGCATCGGCACTGTGACAATCTGTCGAGACAGCTGCCGGATTGGAGTTGATAAGAACTGTATAGAAGCCTTCTTTTTGGAGCGCTTTCGACGCCTGGACACAGGCATAGTCGAATTCGATGCTTTCTCCCAAGCGATTCGGACCGCTGCCGATAAAAACGACTTTCTGGCGTTCATCTGAACGTACAGGCACATCTTCGCCTTGAGAAGAGCTGTAAAAGCATCCTGTTTCGTCTTCTCCAAAGACGCGTGTCATATGCCAATGAGACGTGCCAAAGTCAGTGCCATTTGCTACGACGGATTGAATTCGTTCTATGAAATAAGGATGGATATCCGTTGCATCTGCCACTGCTTCCGATGTAAGGCCTTGAGACAAGGCAGCATAAATCATGGCATACCGTTCTGGTGACGCCGTAGCAAGGCGATCGTTCCACACAGTATCTGAAACCTTGTCGTACGTTGCTGCTCGCTGAGCTAACGATGGCAGATGCAGACTTTCCGTCGCTTTTACAAAGGCTTCGGAAAAATCCTTGCCAAAGGCCATGACTTCCCCTAGGGAGCGCATATGCGTATCGAGAATATCGCGCGTATTTCCGAGATGTTTAAAAGACCACCGAGGCAGTTTGACGACGACATCGGCCATATCCGGCGCGTAATCAACCAAGGTCTTTTCCCCTTCATAGGGCAGTTCATCGAGCATCACGCCAAGAGCCAGCTGTACGGCTATAGACGGTACACATAAACCCGTTCCTTTTGCAACGAGAGACGATGTCCGGGACAAGCGCATGTTACCTTCGATCACGATAATTCGGTCCGTGTGGCGGTCATAAGCAAATTGGACCGTCATGCTGCCCGTCACCTTCATGGTTTCCATAATGGTATACGCCATGTGTTGCAATCTATCTTGCACATCTTGCGGAATAGTCAGCATTGGGAGAACACAGAGGGAATCGCCTGTATGAATGCCGACAGGATCGACGTTTTCTACGGCTCCAGCTATAATCATATGGTTCTGTTCATCCCGCAGGACTTCCAGTTCCAATTCCTGCCAGCCGTGCAGAGATTGTTCCACCAGAACCTGACCGATAAGGCTTGCCTTAAGTCCCCGTGTAAATACGCGTTCTAGTTCTTCATCATTATAGACGATACCGCCGCCAGCACCACTCATGGTATAGGCAGGACGCAAGATGACGGGATAACCCATGCGGTTCGCGCAGGCCCGAGCTTCTTCAATACCGTAGCAGGCTTCACTGGGCACCGTTTCAATGCCCAGGTCGGTCAATGTCTTTTTGAAAGCTATGCGGTCTTCGCTGCTCGTGATGGCACCTATTGGGGTACCCAGGATTTTAACGCCATTGCGATTCAGGACACCCTGTTTATATAAGAGGGCACACAGATTCAAGCCATTCTGCCCTCCAAGGTTTGGCAAAACGGCATCAGGACGTTCCTTCTCAATAATGCGGGTCAAACATTCGACGTTAAGCGGTTCGAGGTACGTCTGATCTGCTAGATTGGGATTCGTCATAATCGATGCCGGATTGGAATTCGCTACAATGACTTCATAGCCGAGATGCCGCAAGGTTTTGCAGGCTTCTGTACCAACATAGTCATATTCTCCGTTCTGGCCGATGACAGATGGGCCGGAACCAATAACTAAAATTTTATGAATATCTTTTCGTTTACTCATAGAGTATTTCACCTCAGATGTGCAGGAAATGCATGAACTATGATAATATTACAATATCATCTTATCACAGAAAGTCGATTTATGCACGGACGACTCGGTTCTTGTCCATTGCCTTTGTCCCTAAAAACAATAGTGTAAGGAATCAACGCTGATTACTTATGTGCCGTCTTTTCAGCCTGGAGTGTGAACTACTCCGTCAGGAGCCGCCGAAAGACAGCAGGCAGCCGTGACTATGACACCGTAGCTTCCGGAAAAGGCCTTCATGATTTCAATACCAATGGAATCGGAGTTGATGAGCTGCAAGTATGGAAGGTCATAGACGTAATCAAGGACCTATATACCGAAAGATCCGCCAAAAAGAGTTCTTTTCTCGTCAACTGTTCGGCATGTGTAACCAATTCTGCGCAAGCGCTCGTCACGTCCATAGCGATGTCCATGACGGCTCCGAGGCTGGTAAATAAGATGCCTGCCAAAAGGAGCTGACCTACATCAATCATCGTATTTTGCGCGGCAAACATGAGATTTTCAATATTTTCGACATTATAGCCGGAAAGATTCGTCATCCATCCAAAGACAAGGACTGCGATTCCCAATGTGACGACGCCGCCGAACGTGGAAAGGAACGTGACAAACCCTTTCCTGTTCAGGCCGCTGATGAGGCCTATCGTTACAGCTAATAGGATGAGTGCCGTCAAAAGTCCTGCAAGGATTGGCGCCATGCCGCGCCGAAGCAAGGGAAAGAAGAAAAAGATGAAGGTAAATATCAGCGAAGCTGCCGACTTTATACCTTTCCTGCCTCCCATGATGCACAGGAGAATGAGAAACGTGCCAATAAAGGCATAGACAGGTCACGACCACCGGTCTACATATATGTTTGTAAAGATGGCTTTTATAGAAATGCCCTATCGCACAAATAAGGGCAGAAAAAAGACCTCCCTGAGAAAGATGTTCTCTCTTCTCCTGAAGGTCTTGGATCGATTTATTTTTTATAGCCTGTTTCTCTATCGACGATGTTTTCCAACGGTTTTCCAGCGATGTAAGCTCGTATATTCCGGCAGGCAATACGTAGGATGCGGTTTTTCGTTTCTGCCAGGTGATAGCCACCAGATACATGCGGCGTAATGAAGATGTTCTTCACCTTCCACATGGGATGATCTGGTGGTAGCGGTTCCGGACTTGTTACATCAAGGCTGGCACCGGCAATGATACCTTTTTCGACAGCATCGATCAAATCTTCCTGAACGACACTATTGCCGCGGCCGACGTTGACAAACCACGTGCCCTTATTCATGTGC
>ENA-OZGA01000603-OZGA01000603.1-human-gut-metagenome-genome-assembly--contig:-NODE-603-length-14524-cov-5.269058_pt1 | contig 14524 bp, 10 predicted proteins | sample MGYA00245112_ERZ653649 | MGnify/ENA primary metagenome ERZ653649 (study PRJEB26926, sample SAMN06165071) | human gut metagenome | biome: ENVO:00009003; feature: ENVO:2100002; material: ENVO:00002003...
TACGAGATGCTCAGGAGTCTCGTGGGCTCGGAGATGTGTATAAGAGACAGTAGTATAACTGTTGTAACGTCATGAGAGTGCCTCCTTTTCCTATATCATAACAAATAAAGGCTCTATAACACTAGACAAATGTTATAGAGCCTTATGTACATGTGGTCGAATTAAATACGTTCAGAATATAGTACCTCATAAACGTTTGTTAAGACGATGTATCCTTACAGAAACTACAATCATAAGCTACAATCATAAGCTACAAATGTTGTAATCTATGTAAACGAAGATTTAGTATATAATACAACGCTTAAACTGGGAAACAACGCTACGCTTCGATGAACACTCTTCGTATCTTCATCATTTGACCTGAGCCCTTACCGTCGGCTAAAGGACAGGCGCTCTGAGCAGTATTGGGACGTTGTATACATTCCGCCGCCGTTCATACCTGTTTGAACCCCGATCGGAGTGGAGTATCAAAAAGCGTACGTTTTCGCTACGTTCAACCAAAAACGATATGTAGTTGTCAGCGGCCCAACAGACACTGCTGAGATTGCATGTTACTGGCTACGTGCCGTGTCGTTCGGTCTTTACCAGGGACCGATAAATGTGATATTTCTCTTTGTCGGTTGGACCGTACCATATGGATTGGTTCTTCTGTGCCCATTGGACTCACCCCTTTCTCTTTTGTTATACATAGTATAACATATAATCATTAATTTGTCACGTATTTTTACCGAAAAAATTAAATATTATCGTTGATTTATTTGCATATTCGCTTTATGCCTGCTAAGAAGGGCACAGGCCTGTTAGGACTTGAGTTATGCGTCAGTGCTAAGCCCGCTGACAGCGTCAATGTCAGTCGTCGCCGAAGGCGACAGACAGCTGTGGAAAAGACACAAACAGCCGCCTAAAGGCGGCACTCACATATGAAAAGAGCGGGAACCGGGGGTACGGTTCTCGCTCTTTTCGGTATCCATTGTATTGCATTGAGGTGTAGTACATATATCCTTGGAGAAGGATGACTGATTCAAAAGACGGTTTCTGCTCCCTTCTTTTGAACGAGTCTAGTATACCACCAATACATAATCAATGGAAATAGATTTATATCATTTTCGATTCTTGTTTGGAATGCATATCGATTACTGATAGTGCATGCAGCCATCAATATTCCGTGTCCTCAAGAAGACTTGTCTGCCCAAAGCGGGTGACTAAATCTTTTCGTTCCATGTGCCATTTGGGGGAAGCAAAGCTCATGGAAGGGTCGTAGTTTGCCGATTGTATGTTTAAGATGCCGCATACAAATTCATACATCAGGTCATTTGTAAAATAGGAATTAATGTGATCTTTTACAGCGGTCTGAATTTCAGGATTTCTTTGTTGGTACGATGGCGACAGGTAAAGGAACATGGGAATGCGTAATACCTTAAAGCTTGCTCCGTCGGGCTGGCGGGCAATATCAGGATCGGAACCGTGGTCAGAGAAATACACCATGGCATCGAGATTGAAATGGCTTTGCGCATACGCATAGATGTGCTGTAATATCCAGTCCGTGTAGAGGATGGTATTATCGAAGTCAGCCTCCCGATTGAGCTTGCCGTCGTTAAACTTTTGAAATTCTGCAGGGTATCGGTTGCGATATTCAATATGACTTCCCATAAGGTGGAGAACGATGAAATTCTTTTCGTTTGGATTGACTTTTTCTAGGAATTTCAAGAGCGCTTCGTCATGAGTCGATTCCTTCAGATCCTTATCGACCCATTCGGATACGTCTGCCGTATTAGCGACAAGGGTAATAGGTGTATCGGCCACACCGACAGAACCTTGATTGCTGAACCAGTACGTTTTGTAGCCGGCTTTTTTTGCCATGTCAATGATAGAAATAGACTGATTGAACTCTTTGTTGTTATAAAAATTAGATTCTGTCAAGGCGTGTTCCAATACGGGAACGGTATACCAGACGCAGGCATAGACGTTGTTGAAAAGCGTGAAATTGGGATTGCTCTTTTCGCTTGTTAACCAGGGCGTGTTGGGGACATGGTCAGGATTAAAGGCATTCATGAGTGTCCGCGTTTCTGATTCGCCGATGACGACGATGATCGTGTCATTATAAGGGGCCGGAGTCAGTTGCTTGGCCTCGAGCATGGCGTATTTATAGGTGTGGTTGTCGGCATATAAAGCGGAACGATTCATATAGTCCTGGGTATCCAAAAAAATTCGGATTGGAAAGGCTTCTGGAAAGATTTCTTCCCCTAAAGAGCCAAGGGATGGAGCGATGACGAGTAACAATGACGCCAGGGGTGTCCAGAGACGAAACCGTTTTGTGTCTGGCAAGGAAGGCATCCGGTATTGGCAGTAATAAAAGAGAATGAAAGGCGCGAGGATTCCTATGAGGAGAAGGATACCGTTGAGAAAACCTAAGGAATGGATATATTCAAGGGTTTCAGCCGGACCGGTTTGGAAGATGATGAGAGCCCCTGTCGTCGTAATGCATGAGTGGTACATATAAAAGTATCCCCATTGGAGAAGGATGACAGAAAAGGGGATGAAATGAAATAACATGGACAGGAATGCGCCGATGCGGCGTGGGGCATATTGCGTTACCATCATGGAAAGACAAAAGAGAATAGCAAAGAGATAGAGGCCGACGTATATATCATATATGTTGTTCAAGTAAATCGTATTGCTGTTGATAAGGGTATTGTAACTGAGAAAAGGGCCTGTCACGATCCAGGAAACGCCGACGATGGCACTGGGCAGAATGGCGTACAGGGAAAGGTGCTTCCAATACAGCGCTAATGATACGATGATGGCGCCGACGGCGGGAAGTAATCCATAGGTCATATCATGGAGATTGTCCTGACCTAAACCAAGGGAGAACTGGAGTTGCCACTGGAAGCATAAGGCGTATATGATGATGAAAATACCGAGCAAAGAGAAAAATGGGGAACCTATTTTCTTTTTTAAATGTTTCATATGCGATGCCTTTCTGGAAACCGGTAGTATATAAAGAAGTTAACGGTATAATAGATTTGAAATAGACAATACTAGCTAATTATACACCGCCTTTACTAGGTTAAACAAGACGTGGAGCCGATGTATACAGCCTGTCAGGCAATTTTTTCGAGGAAGAAGAAAAAAAGTTTGAAAAAAGTACTTGCCAAGGTCATCGTTTCGTGGTACAATTCTTTTTGTTCGAGGCACTAAGCGGCCTGGACAAAAAGAGTGGAAACGGCCTCGTGGTGTAGCGGTTTAACATGTCGCCCTGTCACGGCGAAGATCGTCGGTTCAAATCCGATCGAGGTCGCCAGTTTTGCTCAGGTAGCTCAGTCGGTAGAGCAGGGGACTGAAAATCCCCGTGTCGGCGGTTCAATTCCGTCCCTGAGCACCATTACAATTTCACATGCGGTTGTGGCGGAATGGCAGACGCGCTACTTTGAGGGGGTAGTGAACGTAAGTTCATATGGGTTCAAGTCCCATCAACCGCACCATTCAAGTAAACTATCATACGATTGTATGGTAGTTTTTTTTTACAGATATCGGTGTAAGAAAAATTCCTACATAAAAATCAGACTTTTTCCGCTAGAGCCGTTATAAATAGTTTATTATACTAAATATAATAAATATGTACGGAAATAGAGAAAGGAGTTTTATCATGTTGAACTTTATTTATCAGTTCTTCAAAACGGGTGCTGATGCCCCGCAAATCACAGACGCGGCTGTGGTAAAGCAAAAATTCAATTCTATGCGGTGGAGAGTATTTGCTTCCATTACCATCGGATATGCGTTCTATTACATCATTCGCCAGAGTTATTCTGTCATTAAGAAACCTCTTCTGGCATCTGGAATTGTGACGCCGACAGAAGTAGGTATCATCGGTTCTATCTTCTTCGTTACCTATGGTCTTGGTAAGTTTACGAACAGTTTCCTTGCTGACCGGATGAATAACAAGCGGTTTTTCTCGTTTGGTCTTTTCATTTCATCCTTGACGATGGTTGGCATGGGCCTCGTTAATTCTTTCGTGCCACTGGCTATCCTCTGGGGGCTCAACGGGTGGTTCCAATCGTATGGAGCAGGTCCGTCTATCGTGTCCTTGAACCAATGGTTCAGCAACAAGCAGCGTGGTACACTGTATGGCGTCTGGTTTACCAGTCATAATCTGGGTTCGTCTTTCGCTTATTTTGCCATTGCGGCTATTGTATCGGCATATAACTGGTCTATGGGCTTCATCTCTGCTGGCATCATTTCCTTGATTGGTACGGCCTTTATCTATTTTGGCATGAGTGACCGCCCTGAAACACAAGGATTGCCTAATGGTGCCGTATACTATGGCGAAAAGACGCAGGAACAAGTAGAGGAAGAAAAATCAAAATCTGTTGGTTCCATGCAGTGGAATGCCGTCGTTAAAAATCCAGCCGTTTGGATTCTCGGCCTTTCTTCCCTCTGCGTATACATTGCCCGCTATGCCGTTGAAAGCTGGGGCGTCGTGTATCTGACTTCCCAAAAGGGATACGACATAATGGGATCTGCCGGTGTTATGGCATACATGCAGGTAGCCGGTATCTTTGGTGCTCTCTTATGCGGCTGGATTTCCGACAAGTTCTTCAACAGCAAACGTAATATGCCGGCCCTGATTTACGGCGTATTATATTCCCTTTCTATTGCAGGCTTTGTCTGGGCTCCCCAGTCGTTTACGATGGATATGCTTTGCATGACCTTCTACGGCTTCACAATGGGCGCACTCGTCTGCTACATGGGTGGCCTTATGGCCGTTGATATTGTTCCCAAGCGCGTTACCGGTGCTGCAATGGGCATGATTGGCTTGTTGAGCTATGCCGGGGCAGCTATCCAGGAATTTGTGACGGGCCATCTCATGACTATTACCGTCGTCAATGGCGTTAAGGAATACGATTTTGGCATGGCACCGGAATTCTGGGTCGGTGCAGCCGTCGCTTCGACGCTGCTGGCTCTCCTCGTTTGGAATGCAAAACCTCAAGACGAGTAAGCAATTATATACATATATTACAAAAAGCGTTTTCCTTTGTGGAAAGCGCTTTTTTTGGGAAATACAGGAAATTTTTTCTCAAGTAGTGTACAATAGATTTCATAGATGTGTAGAAAGGGCTTATGTCATGAAACGAAGAATCTTATTCCTGCTGGCAGTCGTAATGGCTGCGGCATTCCTGCTAAGCGGCTGCGGCCAGAACAAGGGCTATATTGATTTTTCTAAGCCCCAGGAAGCGCCTGTCGTAGAAGAACAAGGGGAACACCCCTTGCGAATTGCTTTTGCCGCTGTCATGTCACCAAAAGAAACGCGTCAATCCTATCAGGCTGTAGTCGATTACATTGCAGGACAGCTCGGAGAACCGGTAGTGCTCGTCCAACGTCGTACATATGAGGAACTCAACGGTCTTGTCGCCAATGGCGATGCCGATATTGCTTTTTTATCGACAGGCGCGTATTCGGCATACCGTGGAAAAGTCCCAATCGAACTGTTGGCCATGGTCCAGACGAATGGTACCGTTATGTACAATACGTATGTTATCGTTCCTTCTGATAGTCATATAGAGGATATGGACGGATTAGAAGGTGGCGTCTTTGCATTTACGGATCCGATTAGTTATTCTGGGAAATTGGCCGTATCGTTCTATCTCAGCGACCGCATGACGTCCTCGGAAAAATTCTTCCGGAGGTTCTATTATACGTATAGTCACGATAAGTCCATCTGGGCCGTGGCTAACCATCTCGCCGATGGTGCATCCGTAGATAGTCAGATATATGAGTATATGGCCAGTGTCAATGCCAGCCTCGTTGAAAAGACGCGGATTGTTGAAGTATTGCCTTCAGCACCGACGGGGCCTGTCGTCATGCGCAGTGATTTAGATCCGGAAAAGAAGGAAACCCTTCGCCGACTTTTTTATCAGATGAACACGGTTCCCAGACTGGAGGAACCGTTAAAACGTGTCGTTATCGATAAATTTGTGCCGCCGGATGCCAAAATGTATCAGGACCTTCGCAACCATTATAGTCGCATACTGATGATGGAAGAAGGCGGTGTGCCATGAACAAGTTAAAAGGAAGTCTCTATGTCAAATTCAATGTCCTCAATGTCGGTATGATCTTCATTTTAGGACTGTTTATGAGTATCCTTTTTCTTTTTTCCATGAACCAGTATATGGAGCGGCAGCTCGATCTCCTGGGGCGAGAAATCGCGTCTGCTATGAGTCAATCCATTAGCAATGCCATTCTCGTAGATGATCGGTTTTCTATGACAGAGCAGCTTATCCATGCGCGACAAACGAATGAACAAATCCGGTATATCGTCGTAGACGGCCCGGAAGGGACGATGCTGGCAAGTACGTTTACAGAGGGTGTACCCCTGGGGTTTCCAAAACGGAACCTGTCTCCAGGGTCAGCTGATGAAGACTGGGTCATCGATAGTAATGAAGGGACTATACGGGAAATCGTCTATCCCATTGATAAGGGCCTCGTCGGATATATCCGCATCGGTATGACGGAAACGGTCATGATACAAATCATGGAAAAACGGTTGGTAGAAACGATGACGTTCATCTTCATTATCTGTATCGTAGCATCGGTATTAGCGACACGGTTTGCCAGGAATTTTCTCTTGCCTATCCGGCGACTTGACCAGGCGGCACGACAAATCGGTAAAGGCGATTATTCAGTCCGTGTACCACGAACTTCGTCTGATGACATCGGTCGGCTGGGCCGGACGTTCAACGTCATGGTCAACAGGCTGGCCGCAAAAGATGCGGAAAATTCCAAGCTCGTCAAAGCTCTGCAGGAAAAGGAACAGACCCGTATCTGGCTTATTAACAGGCTTTTTACAGCTCGTGAAGATGAACGGCGACGCATTTCCCGGGAACTTCATGATGAATCGAGTCAGTCCATGGTTTCTATCCTGACGTACTTACGTATTCTTCAGGATCGCATGAAAGATGACCAAGGGCGTGAACTCATTGCAGATGTCCAGGACTTGACGCGTCACACCTTAGAGGGGATACGCCATCTTGCCGTCAATCTTCATCCGCCTTTATTGGAAGACCTCGGCCTTATTGCTGCAATTCAGAAGTATATTGACAATTTCAAGAAAATGCAGCCTCATATGAACATCTGTTTTCATGCTGATTCTGATGTAGACAGTCTCAATCGCATGGGTGCCTTATTTTGTTATCGTATTATTCAGGAAGGTCTTACGAATATTGCCCGCCATGCCAGAGCGAAAGAAGTTCGCGTCACCATAGGCATACAAGATGACAGCCTGACACTTATCATTTCTGACGATGGTATCGGATTTAGTCAGACTACTGCCGAAGCGGCACGGTTCAATAACCATCTCGGTCTCGTCAGCATGCGGGAACGGACGGATTTGCTGAGGGGCACTTTTACAATTGACAGCAAACCGCGCAAAGGTTCGACGATTACCATTACGATACCTGTAGAAAATGTAACGGGAGACGATTATGAATATCCTATTAGCTGATGACCACCGCGTCTTGCGGACTGGCCTTACCTTATTATTGAAGACGCAGCCTGATTGCGATGTTGTCGGAGAAGCGTCAAATGGAGAAGAAGTATTGGCCCTTTTGGAAAAGACGGCCACTGATATTGTCCTCCTTGACTTATCTATGCCTGTCATGAACGGCCTGGAATGCCTGGAAGAAATTCGGCGCCGCCAGTATCCCGTCAAGGTTCTGGTTCTCACCATGTACAGCGAAGATCAATATATTACAGAAGTCATGGAACGCGGCGCTGATGGATACCTGTGTAAGGACACGCTTGATGCGGAATTGTTTAAGGCACTGCGGACGGTAGCCAAAGGACAGAAGTATCTGGGTGAACGAGGTGCGCAAGCCTTGCTCAATCAAGTTGCCCAAGGCGGGCAGAAAAGAGCCACCTTGTCGACGCGGGAAAAAGAAGTCCTCCGTGCCCTCGTTCATGGGTACTCGTTGTCAGATACGGCATTGCAATTGCATCTTTCTATTAAGACGGTATCGACGTATAAGACTAGGCTCATGCAAAAACTGGAATGCCAATCAAAAGCGGAATTAGTGGATTATGCCTTGAAACATCATTTGATGTAAATAGGATGCCAGCCACGGCCATCCATGCCCGGGGCTGCTTGAAAGCCTTCCCACAAGGCAGATTGTATAGTATACTTTAGTCGTGTGTGTTGTTGTTTTATATCGATAAAGAGGCCCGAAAATGGATAAGAAAATATTGCTTGTAAATGATTTGCCCGGGTATGGTCGTATGGCTCTGACGGCGATGATGCCCATTTTGACACATCTTCATTACGATGTATACACGTTGCCGACAGCTATTGTTGCCAATGCTCTTGATTATGAAAGAAAACATATTTTAGAAACGACAGAGTTTATGGAAAATACTCTGTCGCTCTGGCATGACAGCCGAATTTCCTATGATGCTGTCGTAACGGGATTTGTGGCTTCACAGAAGCAGAGTGATATATTGACGAAATGGGCTATGTCACAAGACCATGCAAGGCCCCTCTTTTTTGTCGATCCTGTTATCGGCGATAAAGGCCAATATTATAAAGGTATTGATGCATCGTTCCTTCCTTACGTGAAGGCATTGGCAGGGGTGTCTGATTATTTTATTCCCAATTATACAGAAGCCTGTTTCCTCACAGGCAGACCCTGTACGGATACGGTCTTATCGTCAAAGGAATTGCTGGAACTCTTGGAGTCTCTTCGAGAACTTACGCCGAAATCGATTCTCGTTACGAGCGTAAAGACGAAGGATTCTGATGTCGTCATCGGCTATGACCACCAGCGCAAGACGTATTTTCAATTGCCCTATTCCTTGATTCCTGTTCATTTTCCCGGTTCAGGAGATGCCTTTATGGCCATCTTTGCCGGTCAGATTTTGCGGGAACACAATATGGAAACGGCAGCCATACTGGCAATGGAAAGTACGCATAATCTCATTGCAGCTAATCAGGACCAGAAAGATCGCAATAATGGGTTGCCTATAGAAAAATGCCTTGATCTGGTTGAGGAAATACGGGTCATGTAAGGCAGGAAAGAAGGTAATATACGATGAATGATGTGAAAACATCTGTTTTTTCAAATGGATTATTATGGTTTGGCGCCGGCATATCCATTGCAGAAATCTTGACAGGTATGCTTCTGGCACCGCTGGGATTTGAAAAAGGCCTTATAGCTATTCTCATTGGCCACGTCATTGGTGGAGTGGTTATGGCTGGTGCCGGCATTATCGGCGGTAAAACAGGTCGCAGTGCCATGGAAACGGTATCTCTGTCCTTTGGTCACGAAGGTTCCAAATTCTTTGCCGGACTCAATGTTATCCAGCTTATCGGCTGGACAGCTGTCATGATCGCCAGTGCCGCTATGGCGGCCAATACGATCATCGATATTGGCAGTACGCCATGGAGCATCGTCATTGGCGCCCTCATTGGCGTGTGGATTTTATTGGGACTTAAAAACCTTGGTAAAATCAATGTCGTCGTCATGACGGCACTCTTTCTTCTGACTTTCTTGTTAAGTAAGATCATTTTTACGGGCACTGTTCCAGTGGCTGATGGCGGAGACATGACCATGGGAAATGCTATTGAGTTAGCCGTTGCCATGCCCTTATCCTGGCTGCCGATTATTTCTGATTATACCCGATCGGCTCAAAAACCAGTCAAGGCGACGTTGGTCAGCTGCGGAATGTATTTTATTGCCAGCTCGTGGATGTTTATCATCGGCATGGGTGCAGCTCTTTATACAGGACAAGATGATATTGCTATGATTATGGTTCAGGCAGGTCTTGGAATCGCCGGGATCGTCATCATCCTTCTTTCGACGGTGACGACGACGTTTCTCGATGCCTTTTCTGCAGGTGTCAGCGGCAATGCCATCGTGAAGAATCTATCTGAAAAGGCGCTGGCACTCGTGGCATGCCTTATCGGCATGATTCTTGCGATTACTGTAGATGCTAGCCGGTTTGAAGATTTTTTATATCTTATTGGTTCCGTCTTTGCACCGATGACGGCAATTCTTCTGGCCGATTATTTCATCCTTCGTGAAGACCATAGCCGGTCGGCATTCTGCCTGTTGAACTTTATTCTCTGGATTGCTGGTTTTATCTTGTACCGCCAGCTTTTAGATGTGCAGACGCCCGTAGGGATTACCTTCCCTGTTGTCGTCATTATCATGATTGTAGCCGCCGTTATCCATAAGGTGTTGCCGACAAACTAAATGGCTGTAAAACCGCAAGGATTTCTTGCGGTTTTTTTACGAGTGTATTAATTCCTAAAAGATATATATGGTATGAAGTAAAGATATAAAGGAAAACGTGTATTTTGAATACATAATGAAAATCAACAGAATTCTGTTGAGAAGGCCCCCTGGTTGTGGTATAAATAAATAGAGTAAATTATTAGAAAAGTGAGTTGATTATCCATGGTAATGAGTGTTGCTGCAGCGCAGGCAAGAGGGAAGAGTTCAGAAGATAAGATTTTTGGTGCTAATAACCGTGCAACGGCATTAGCTGATAAAATCGGGGCTGACAAGGTCATCAATGGGACTGTCGGTTCACTTTTGGACGAAGAGGGGAACCTGGTAATGTTAGACGTCGTAAAGGACGCATTTAAACAGCTTACTTCTCGTGAAATTGGTTCATATGCGCCGATACTGGGGTATCCAGAATATTTAGATGCTGTTATTGACCAGTGCTTTGGAGAATCGAAGCCGCAGGGCTATATTCGTGCATGCGTTACGTCTGGCGGTTCGGGGGCTCTTCACCACATCATCCACAATTATTCTGAAATCGGTGACGAAATATTGACGAGTGATTGGCATTGGGGCGCCTATAACTCCATGTGCATTGACAATGGCCGTACGTTGCGCGAATTTGAATTGCTCCGCCAAGATGGCACGTTTAATCTGGAAAGTTTCAAGGAACATGTGTCAGCGCTCATGGCAAAACAAACGAACACGGTCATCATCATCAATTCTCCTGCTAATAACCCAACAGGCTTTGCCCTTTCCTCTAAGGATTGGGACGATGTCCTGGACTTTTTAACGCGTTCTATTGAAGGTACTGGAAAGAATGTCATCCTCGTTCCGGACGTAGCGTATCTGGATTATAGTGGAGAAAAGAAGGAATGTCGTAAATTCTTCACGAAATTCGGCAATCTGCCAGATAATCTTTTTGTCATTATTGCGTTTACGTGCAGTAAGGGCTTTACCATGTACGGGCAGCGCATGGGGGCTATGATTTGTGTAACGCCCAATAAGAATATTGCAGATGAATTCGTATCCATCAATCAGTATTCCAATCGTGCTACATGGTCTAATTCCAACAGCGCCGCTATGAAAGCGATGGCCCATATTTGCAGCGATCCGAAAAAGATTGCACAGCTTGATAAAGAACGGGCCTTTTACTTCCACCTCATCCAGGAACGGGCAAATATCTTTATGGATGAAGCGTCAGCTTGCGGATTGAAATATCTTCCTTATTTATCGGGCTTCTTCATTACGATTCCTATGGAAGGTTCGCAGGCCGTATGCGATTTTCTGGAAAAGGAAAATATCTTCCTCGTTCCGTTGAAAAAAGGTATCCGACTGGCCGTATGCTCGGTGTCGAAGAAGAAAATGAATGGTTTGGCTGCAAAAATCAAGGCAGCTATTGATGCGACAGGAGCTAAACAGTAGGTTTTCTGTCCTCGTATGACTGTGTCTCATGAGGTTGTAACAGGATGCACTCTGTTACAACCTTTTTTGTTTATCGAAAAGAAAGGAGAATGTCTTATGTTTTCATCCATTGGTGTATGTGGTGTCGGCAATATGGGACGTGCCATCGTGAAAGGTCTTGTGCAGTCTGGAGTCATGGCGCCTGCACATATATATTTGTATAATATCCATAAGGAGAAAGCACAGAAGCTAGCCGATGAAGTCGGCGCCGTTGTCGTAGATTCAGCAGAAGAACTGGCTGCTTGCAGCCAGGCGATCATCATGGCCGTCAAACCGCGGATTATGGCCGGAGCTCTCGACATTGTCAAGTCTCATATCGGCGCCGATACTGTCGTGATTTCCATTGCAGCAGGTCTTACGATTTCGGATTTGGCGGCCCATCTTCCAGAACGGACAAAAATTGTTCGTATCATGCCCAATACGCCGGCGATGGTGGGAGAAGGTATGGCGTCCGTATCTGTTAATTCGTATGTTTCGGGAGGAGAAACGGAAGATGTTCTATCTATTTTCCGCAGCTTTGGGAAAGCCGAATTAGTGGAAGAAGGGCTCATAGATGCTGTATGTGGGCTCAGCGGCAGTGGACCGGCATATGTCTACCTCTTCATAGAAGCGCTGGCTGATGGAGCTGTATTAGAAGGGATGCCCCGTCCCATGGCCTATACATTTGCTGCGCAAACCGTTTTAGGTGCTGCTAAGATGGTATTGGAAACAGGCGAACATCCGGGTAAATTAAAAGACGATGTATGCTCGCCGGGCGGTACAACAATCGAAGCGGTAAGAACGTTAGAAGAACATGGTTTCCGCGCAGCTGTCGTGAATGCCGTCAGGGCGTCAGCAGAAAAGAATACGCATATGTAATGGCCTGTAAAGATGAAATAGGACTGTAGACGGTACATAATACTTGTAATTTATGCAAAATATACATGACAAAATATCATTGAACATGTGTGAATCACAGAACGATATTTAAAAGAAAACGCTTAATATGATATAAAGTTTATAAATATAAAGAATTATGCCGTATGGTAAACGCTCGTCCCTAATCATATGAAAAAGGTATGAGATTAATGAATAATTCGATTTACAAGACTGCTATTGCGCTGTATAATGAATACATAAAGATTGCATCCGGTTACACCATTGTGTAAAAAGTTCATATTGTATATCCTTGTTACATAATGTTGTAACACACTTTCTTTGAACGTGTATTACAGAACGTTCACTCTCTCTTTTGTATGAGTCTTTAACTCATACACCTTAGCAAACAGAATTACAGAGTGTTTATTTGAGGAGGTATTTTTTATTATGGCAAAAGGTATTGTTACCCCGGAACTTATTGAACAGTTAAAAGCTATTGTTGGTGAAAAATACGTATACACCGATAAAGACAAACTCGAACCGTATTCCCATGACGAAGTAACGGACCCCCATTATATGAAAGAACCGCAGGTTGTCGTTCTTCCTGCTAACACTGAAGAAGTAGCTAAAGTTGTTAAACTCTGCTATGACAATGATACCGTAATGGTTCCTCGTGCAGCTGGTACTGGCCTGGCAGCTGGTGCTGTTGCTACATTCGGTGGCGTTATTATCTCTATCGAACGCATGAACAAAATCATCGAAATCGATAAAGACAACATGGTATGTGTAACGGAACCGGGCGTAACGACGTCTGTACTTCAGGAAACTGTTCAGAAAGACGGCCTTTTCTACGGCGGCGACCCCTGCAGTGGGGATTCCTGCTTCATCGGCGGCAACGTGGCTACAAACGCTGGTGGTAACCGTGCCGTTAAATATGGCGTAACTCGTGACCAGGTAATGGGCATGGAAGTTGTTACTCCGGAAGGCGAAGTTGTAACGCTTGGCGGTAAATTCCGTAAAAACGCTACAGGCTATATGCTCATGCACCTCCACATCGGTGCTGAAGGTACTCTCGGTATCATCACAAAACTCTATCTGAAACTCGTTGCTTTGCCGAAACATCAGATGGACCTCTTGGCTGTATTCGATAACCTCGATGACGCTATCGCTTTGACACCGAAGGTTATGAACGCAGGTATTACTCCGGTTTGCGTAGAATTCATGGATAATGCTTCTATCAAACAGGTCGAAATCTTCCTCGACGAAAAACTGCCTCATTCCGACAATGGTAACTATATCATCATCCAGATTGCTGGTGACAGCGAAGACGTATTGGATGATCAGTGTGAAAAAATCGTCGAATTGGCTGAAGAAAACAATGCGATTGACTCCTTGGTTGCTGACCCGGCTGTTATTTGGAAATCCCGTAAAGCATACCTCGAAGCTGACCGTGCTCGTAGCTTAGTATTCTCCATGGAAGATATCGTAGTACCGATGACAGAAATTCCTGGTGCTGTACAGCAGATTTCTCGTCTCGCTGAAAAATATGATGTTGCTATGCATTGCGCAGGCCACTGCGGCGACGGCAACGTTCATATCGATATCTTGAAAGATGACCGTACTCAGGAAGAATGGGAAAAGATGCTTCCGCAGATTCAGGGCGAAATCTATGCTCTCGTATATTCCCTCGGCGGCCGTCTCTCTGGCGAACACGGCATTGGCTACAAACGTGCTGCTCTTCTCGAAAAATACACGGATCCTGTTGAATTGAAACTCATGAAAGCTGTTAAGAGAGCACTCGATCCGAAGAATATCATGAACCCGGGCAAAGTTGTTAGCATTAACGACGAAGTTCCTGTAGAACAGTAAGGACGATATTCTCCTGTCTCTTATACACATCTGACGCTGCCGACGATCGCATAAGTGTA
>ENA-OZGA01000608-OZGA01000608.1-human-gut-metagenome-genome-assembly--contig:-NODE-608-length-14390-cov-4.946425_pt1 | contig 14390 bp, 13 predicted proteins | sample MGYA00245112_ERZ653649 | MGnify/ENA primary metagenome ERZ653649 (study PRJEB26926, sample SAMN06165071) | human gut metagenome | biome: ENVO:00009003; feature: ENVO:2100002; material: ENVO:00002003...
CAGACTCTTATCGGCGGGAAACTCGTATATGATGAAAACAACAAGGATGAAAGATAGCACAGGAAAAAGGGGGAACCACACGTGAAGGGCAGGATTCATGGTAAGGGTATAGCCGTCATCATCGTCGCCGCCAGTATCGTTGCAGCTATCGTCTTATATCTTTATAGCTTCTATAGCGTCAGAACGCCTTTGTCAAATGCCATAGATGGCCAGAATCATAATGAACCGTATAGCGTATCAGAACAGGCAAAGGAACTGGCCCAGACTATGACGCCAGAACAGAAAGTGGGCCAGCTTATGATGATAGGCATCCAAGGGACCGACATCGATGAAGAGAGTTCCTATATCCTTACGCAATACCACGTTGGCAACGTCATTCTTTTTGATCGGAATATGCAGTCGCCACAACAGGTAAAAGGACTCAATGAAAAGTTGACGAAAATCGTGACAAAGCAAAGCGGTATCGAGCCTTTTCTGGCCATCGATCAGGAAGGGGGTTACGTCTTGCGCATGCGAAACGCCTTTCCCCGCGTGCCTAGTGAACAGGAAATCGGTGAATCTGGCGATCCTGAAAAGGCTCGGTATTGGGCAGCTGAGACCGGTCAGGAATTGAAGAAACTCGGGTTCAATGTCAACTTTGCTCCTGTCGTTGACGTAGATTCCTCATCAGAACGGTCCTATAGTACAGATGCCGATACGGTGACAGCCTTTGCGGACGCCGCTGTATCCGGGTATGAAGAAAATCAGATTTGGTGTGCCTTAAAACATTTTCCCGGCATTGGCAGTGTCAAGACAGACCCGCATATAGAAGGAGACACTGTTATGGCTGATGCTGAAATGTTGCGCCAACGGGATGTGAAGCCCTTTGCACAGCTTATACAGAAACATGATGGGAAACACATGTTCATCATGGTATCGAATGTGACTTTTCCCGCTTACGATGCGGCTCTTCCGGCATGCGTGTCGCCGGCCGTTATGACGGATCTCCTGCGCCATGAATTAGGATACACAGGCCTCGTTTTTTCGGATGACATGGAAATGGGAGCCATGGCAAACCACTATGCCTTTACGGACATGGGTGTCATGGCCATCAAGGCTGGTGCTGATATTGTCCTCGTATGCCATGACTATGGCCACGAAAAAGAAACCTATGCAGGCCTTCTGAATGCCTATAAACATGACTATGCATTCCGAAAGCTTGTCGACGAAAAGGTCGAACACATACTGGAAACCAAGTTAGCGCGATAGGCCTGGCGACTTCTTTGTCGTGATGACAGCCATAGATGACCAGGACTACCGTACTGGGACAGGCTGACAGCGTACCGCTGCTGTGCCATGATTCATACAGAAAAACGGCAGGGGCAACAAGGTAAATCCTTGTTGCCCCTGCCGTTTAGTATGGTTAGGCCCCTTTTTGGGGTTCTTCTTTTCCAGTCATGACCGATTTGATGATATGGGCATATTCCTTGGCTCCCGTAGGATTGGGATGGATGCCGTCTTCTGCAAGCCATTCCGGATGTTTTGATACGGGACCTTTCCAGTCAATAATGGTCACGTTGCTGTGAGCATCACTGAGTTTCTCAAGATACGTATTGTTGCTCTCTTGCCACGATGTATTAGGGCAATAGACGTTGACCCAATAAATATGGCGGTCTTTTCCGAGATAGGACAGAAGCCGTTCTGTATCACCTTCATATTGTCCATCTAAGGGACCGTTCGTTCCCAAGGCAATAAGGACGGTATCGCCTAAGTGGCCGTTGTCATTCATGGAGCGGGCTACATCCGTACCAGCACCGACGTAACGCGACACTTTGGCATCAATGTAACAATTGGGGAATGCCTCTTTCAAGGCCTTTGCAGACCCGAGCATGACAGAGTCGCCAATGCAGGCAATGGAGCTAGTTTGCTCCACATGATAAGAAGGCTCTTCTTGTTTGACTGACTCCGTTTGCTGCGATTGCAAAAATTGTTCGTTGTCTTTCATTTGCTCCTGCAGTTTTTGGACATGGTTGGTTCGGGTTGTTGCATGAGAAGTCGCATAGAAGATTCCCTTGCAGCCATAGCCGGCCATGACGAAAGGCGGTAAGGCGATGAGGAGAAATAAGACGAGCTGAAGGGTGACAAACGACTGATTGGCACGAGGCAGATGGAACGTCGTCAAAGACGATGTAATACAATCGGACCATATGGACAAGAGAATGATGAGAGATAGTTCTGCCAACGGTGCAATCCAGACCGCAGCGGCACTTACATCGATAGTGAGAGACAGTCCGGATAACAGCGATACCGTATGGACACCATTTAGGTAAGTGCCATCAGTCCAGTGCATATATTGAAATAAGAAAATGACGGGATATTGCCAAAGGAAGAGGGCATAACTCTTCTTGCCGATCCACCGGAATAAGGAAGAATCAAGATAGCGTCCTACGGAGAGATAGGGATTGGCAGCGATGAAAATCAGTATGCAGAAGATGACTGTCATGGCCCACATAGCCCCTTGATAGGTAATGGCATAGGAGCCGTCGAGGATGCCGTAGGCTGCACAAGTGCAGCCAAGTCCCAGAATGAATAGGCCATACCAACATTTGCGGTATGTAGGTTCTTCATACGTATAATGACTCTGGTATAAACCTAAGGCAGCCCCAAAGAGCAGGGCGTATATACGCATATCCGTCCCGTAATAAAGCCGTGTTACATCGACGCCGGGCTCATAGGAAAAAGGCATCCACAAGGACGATACCAGAGCCAGAAATAGGATGGCTAAGAGTGCCGGTCTGAAGCCGAAACGTCGGATGCCAAGGCGATACAAGATGAAGAGAATCGGCCAAAGAGCGTAATACTGGAGTTCGATGCCTAAGAACCAAAGATGGGTATACGGCGACTGATTCAACATGCGCGTAAAATAATCGGCATTCTGAGCGATTTGCCACCAGTTGTTATATCCCAATACTACTGAAAGGAGCTCCGTCTGCATCCCTGCCAGGACCGTCGGCGCCAGCATATAAAAAACGCCGAGCGTCGTAAGCAGCATGAGTATGAGTGACGGATAAATCCGTTTCAGCCGTTTTATGACATACTCTTTGAGGGAAAAATCGCGTAGGCGGGCACTTTTTTCCGATGTATAGGCTAATAAAAAGCCGGTTAACACAAAAAATAAAGATACTCCTAAATAGCCGCCACGAAGCTGCTGGGGAAAGAGATGGAAAAAGGTGACGCCCATAATGGCGAGAGATCGCAATCCGTCTAATCCGGTGATGCGTCCATCTTGTGATGTCAAAGAAGTAATTGATCGTTCTGTCATGCCGTACCTACCTTTGCTAACAAAATATACTGCTTTCATTATACAGAAGGAATGGCGCAGATTCAATGCGGAACATCCATGTAAGCATATACGTGTCCGAATATCCTGATTTTTGATGTCTATATTGTAGCGCACCTTTCAAAGGAAAAATCCTGTTTCTTGAGAATATATAATATAAGATATGCTGATTTATAGAAAGAAGGGACCCGCATGATATGTCGATCATAGTAACTCACCCCAAAAAATGGATTCAGACTGCTGGATTTGTTTTTTCATAGCAAAAAAAAGACCCTAAAGAGCCGCTTAGTCGATAGACCTGTTGTAGGAACTGTTTATCAAGAAGATACAGGCGACAGAACTAGTAACGGAATTGCACGATGAACACGATATAGATTTGACAGAGAAAGGAAAGGAGAATCTGACTACTATGTGTAAGTTAGGAGAAGGAATCTATGAAAAAGGCATGGTAAAGGGCATGGAACAAGGCATCGTAAGAACGGCGCTGAATATGTTAAAACAAGGAATTTCCATAGACGTAGTGGCGAAATGTACAGAACTTCCTATTGATGCGATTACTTCATTGGCGAAGAAAAATAAATTGATATAAATTGATAGTAGCCCAACACCTCAACGGCGCGTCGGGTATTTGGTTGCATAGGCACCGTCCTTAGGCTGATTCAGTACGTGTCATAGACATGCATCGGTTGTCCACAGTGAGGCAGAGAAAATCAGTATGGCGTTTTCAATATCTATTTGTCTATGACCCCACAAATTTCCGTGAAGAATCATAAAAAAGCGGTTCCCGAATTCTCGGAAACCGCTTCGTTATTGGAGCCACTTATCGGATTCGAACCAACGACCCTCTCATTACGAATGAGATGCTCTACCAGCTGAGCTAAAGTGGCACAACAAGTACTCAATTATCATAGCATGATGCCCTATTTATGTCAAGCTTTTTTTGCTGGATGGGCTCGACGCCGCAATGCTCCGACTCGCCGAGGCGATCATATTCCGATTTTCAACTCTTTCCATGGCTCCTGATGATGTCCAGATCGTTCCATGTCATGAGGATTTCGTTGCCGATGATGATGGCAATGGCGATGAGGCGGAACCAGATGAAGAGGGCGATGAGGCCGACGAGAGATCCATAGGTGACACCGATGGCAGAGATGTGTAACATATAATAGCTGTAGGCAGATGTGGCAATGAGCCAGATGGCGGTGACGAGGATGGAAATGAGAAAGGTACGGCTCCATTTTGGCCGATATGTGCAGGGCGAAAAGCGGTAGAAAAAGGTGAGTGTCGTAATGAGGGATGTAAAGGGGAGGCCGTACTTGGCCCAGTCCCAGAGGGTAAAGAATATGGATGGCAAGTCAAAGATGTGGCGCATGCCATAGACGAGGGCGTTGCCGAATACGGTGAGGCCCAGGGAGATGATGATGGAAAGGACGAGAAGAATCATGAAGAGCATGGATTTGAATTTCAGGATGAACCAGTTTTGTTTATTCCTGTCTTCGTGAAAAGCCTGGTCGCTCGATTGGATCATGACCTGGACGCCCTGGGCAGAGGCCCATAGACCTGTGAGAAGACCGACGGCCATCCAGATGGTGCTGCGGGCTTCAAAGATGCGATGGATATTGTCGACAAGGACTGCTTCGATTTCGGTCGGCAAGTACGTCAAAAGGTGCAGGATCATAGGGAGCTGGGAGGCCATGAAGAAGAGGATGACGTTGGCAAAGAAAATCATAAAGGGAAAGAATCCCATGATCATGAAATACGTCGCTTCTGCTGAGATGGATAGGCCATTATCCCGATAGAATCGCTTCGTTGTCCCGATGAGAAAAAATTTTATTAGATGAATGAAATGGAATCGATTGTCATACATAGCAGGGCTCCTTGTGTCGTTCTGGAGAATCTCTTTTTATTTTACACTACTGGTACAAAAATTCCTAAATTTTTCGATTTTTTTTGATTTTGTTGGTTTCACAACGCTATAATAGGAACGGGAGGTATATGATATAGACAGTTAAAAGATATGTAAGCATTTTGAAAGGAGTGCATGAATATGAAATTCAAAGTAAATGAAAACTGTATCGCTTGTGGTATGTGTGCGGGTACTTGCCCGGAAGTGTTCCACATGAACGATGAAACGGGTTTAGCAGAAGCCATTCCTGAAGATGTAGCTCCAGAAGTAGAAGATTCTGCAAAAGAAGCAATGGCAAACTGTCCTGCCGGTGCCATTGAAGAAGCGTAAGCATCAATATGAAACGGGCTGTCCCTCTCCGGAGGGGCAGCTTTTTTTCGTTGGAGATACAAACAAAAAAGAGGATGGTCAGCGCTGCTGATCATCCTCGGAAGAAGGAGATTATTGGATTTCAATCGAGCTAGGTTGTTCGTGCTGTTCCTGGATCTTAGGAAGTCCAATCTTGAGCACGCCGTCACGGAATGCGGCTTTGATGCCCGATTTATCGATATTGCGAATCATGAACTGGCGGCGGAAACTCGTGTTTGCCCGTTCTCTGTATACGTAGTTCGTCTGATGGCCATCATCTTTTGCTTCTTCTTTATGCTGAGCTGCAATGGTAAGGACATTGTTGTCATAGGTGACTTGAATATCTTCTTTTGCTACGCCTGGAAGATCTGTCGTGACGATGTAGGCGGTACCGGTATCTTCAATGTCGCATTTCGGTAGACTCATCTGCGGGGCCTGACCAAATACGTTGCCTTTGAAGAAGTCATCAAATAAGGTTGGGAATGTAAAATCGTCATGTAATACAGGAAATAAGTCTCTCATAATACTACCCTCTTTCGTAATACCTGGTAATGAGTGAGATCATTATTTACTGGTCTACGCATTGCCTTTTAAACTTTTCATCTTTTTGACTTTTAAAGGTAACCGGTTGTTCTTTCTTCCGATTACACTTGTATTGTAACGCTTGTTAGCCACCTTGTCAAGTGAGTGCTAATAATTTTTTCGTTTTTTTTAAATTTTCTATAGGTATGTCAAGGAGTATCTGTTTGAGGCGATTTCCATCACCATTACAGGCGTCGTTGCTTGTTCTATAAAAGGCCCTATCCTCGTACGAGGCAGGGCCTTTTGTATGGCAATTACGGTTTAAATTTATAGCCGACACCCCAGATGGTCATGAGGTGGCGTGGTGTATTCGGATCTTCTTCAATGGCTTCGCGGAGCCTGTTGATGTGGACAGGGACTGTGGCCGTATTGCCAAGAGAATCCATGCCCCAGATCTTGTCGTACAGCGTTTCTTTGCTGAACACCATATCGGCGTTGATCATGAGGAACTCCAGGAGCTGGAATTCCTTGTTCGGCAAGGCGACTTCTTTGCCCCTGACGATGACCGTATGGGTGTCAGGATTGAGGGTGATGTCGCCGAAGGTGATGAGCCCTTTGCGGCTGCCTGTTCCTTTGAGGCGATTATACTGGCTGATGCGGGATTTGACGCGGGCTACGAGGACGCTTGGCGAAAAGGGCTTTTCGACGTAGTCATCGGCACCGAAGCCAAGGCCGCGGATCTTGTCGATGTCTTCGCGTTTTGCCGTTACCATGACGATGGGAATATCCAGCTTATCCCGGAGTTGACGGCACACTTCAAAGCCATCCATGCCAGGTAGCATGATGTCAAGCAAAATGAGATTATACGTCTGGGACAGGGCCTCCTTGCAGCCCTGTATGCCGTCAGAAGCAATCGTGACATGGTACCCGTTCATTTCCAGATAATCTCGTTCGATGAACGCGATATCCTGGTCGTCTTCAATGATTAGTATTCGTTCATTCATGGCTATCCTCCTCCAGGGGCATCGTAATATGTACGCAAAGGCCTGACGGTTCGGCCAGTGAGAAGTGGACTGTCCCCTTCATCAGGGATACGCCGCGGGCAACGATAGATAAGCCCAGACCGCTGCCGTTACCGGTATGGCTGCGGGCTTTATCGGTCCGGAAGAAGGGCTCTGTCAGCCGTGAAAGGGCTTCCGGCGCTACACCGGGACCATCGTCGCAGACTGTGATGACAGCGTCGCTTTGCGTCTTTTTGATGGAAATAGATATAGAAACAACATCTTTTGTTTTATATTTGATACTATTCGTAATGAGGTTTGTCATGATGCGGCTCCAGAGTTCAGGATTGCCCTGGATGAAGACATCTTCGCTGGAATCGATGGTAATGACGGCTTTGTCCTTCCACAGACCGTCGTTTTCACTGACAATCTGTTGTACCAGATGGGGTGCATTGAGGCGGGCCATGGGAAGGGCCTGTTCGCCCAGATCTATTTTAGAGAAGAGGAAGAGCTGGTCGATCATACGGTTCATATCTTCTGCTTTCGTCTCAATGACATCTATATAGTGACGCCGTTTTTCTGGAGTATTTGCGATATTGTCTGACAGCCCCTCGACATAGGCACGGATTGCTGTAAGCGGTGTCCGTATATCGTGAGACAAGCTGGCAATGAGTTCTTTCCGATTCTTTTCCTGTCGGGCTCTTTCCTGCAAGGAAGTGCGAAGCTCCCGCGTCATGATGTTGAAGGTATCGACGACAGGCTTTACTTCATCTTCATTATCGTACGTGATATATACATTTAAATCGCCACTGCTGATGCAATCTGCGCCATGGCGGAGTTTGTGGAGTGCATTCATGATGTAGCGCAATACAAAGCGTGTCAACAGATAGATCGTACCGCCTAAGAGTATAAGGGATGCTAAGAAAATGGCAAGTAGTGTCCATTGGATGGCATGTTCGACGACTTCATTATCTTCGTGAGGAATTTCTCTGCAAAAGTAATAGAAATGATATTCGTCATCGCCTATAAAACGGCGTTCAGCGTAGTAATACCGGCCTTCTTCCGTCTGCGTATACGTGAGCTGCTCCCTGTTCGGTGCTTCAAGAGGCTGTTTGGCTTTCGGGAAATCCGTCATAGATTGTCCGACTGACGGATCACCATACTGATAGATGGGCGTACCGTTTTTGGTGAGGACAATATAATTCTGTGCTGGCGATAAGGGTTCTACGACCCATCTGTAATTCTGGGGGTCATCGCCTTCTTCCTGCAGTGTCCGGAAGACGATATGATGCAGCCCCTCTGCTGTCCGGTTGAACTGGGTCCGGCTTTCTACGTAAATCGGATTCCCGCTGTGCGTGAATAGCCATATGCCGCCTAAGGCGACAAGAAAGAGAACGGCCGTCATGACAAGGGGAACAATAAAAACAAGTACATGCGACAAAATCAGGCGGTTTTTAATCGTCATACATATCCCTCCAACTTCCATATTACTACGACTTTTGCGGGAGGACAATATACGGACCGGGGAGGTTTATATTTTCTTTAACAATACGTATATATTTTTTTAACGGTACTTATCCTTTCCGTAAAGACTGACGAGTATGCTTATCGTATCAACAAATGAACAACCAACAGATGGAAAAAGGAGTGTACTTCATATGGAAAAGATGGAACGCCATCCCTATCGGTGGCTGGGATTGCTCGGACTCATAGTATTCTTGGCGGGAAATATGTATCTTGCCATTACGGATACAGCTGAATCGAATTATGCCCTGACGGCAAAAGAAATGGTCCTGGCCCATAACTGGCTGTCACCACAGATTTATGGTCATTACTGGTATGATAAGCCGATTTTTTTCTATTGGGAGCTCATGCTGTCCTATTCCCTGTTTGGCTTCACTGAATTTGCATCGCGCCTTCCATCGGCATTGTTTGGGACTCTGGGCGTTTTATTTACCTATTGGTTCACACAGCGCATATATGACAAGAAAGTTGGTCTTATGGCTGCCTTGATCCTGATGACGAGCGTAGAATGCTGGATTATATCGAAAGCCGTCGTGACGGATGCGACGCTGTTTCTCTTCATGAGCGGGTCTATTGCGTTCTTTTATCTCGGCTATCACGAAAATCGGCGCTGGTATTACCTCTGCTATGTCGCGGCAGCCCTTGCCGTCCTTACGAAGGGGCCTATTGGACTGCTTCTCCCCGGATTGGGAGCGACGGTTTTTCTCATTCTCAAACACGATGTGAAAGAATTTTTAAAGGTACACTTGTTCAGTGGGTTTGTGTTGTGTATTGTCATTTGCATGAGCTGGTATGGCTGGATGTATGCTGTCCATGGGTCAGACTTCGTGCTTAACTTTTTTGGGGTCCATAACTACTTACGGGCCACCGTTTCAGAACATGCATCGAAAAACGTGTGGTATTTTTACATCATCGTCTTTTTTGTGGGATTTATGCCATGGAGCTTCACCTGGCCCGTTTTACTATGGAAGAAATACAAAACGCATACCTGGCCGTGGGACCAACAGGATGATGCCGTTCTTCTTCTCGGTTGTTACGCCGTAGTGACGTTCCTGTTCTTCTCTGTTGTGGCTACGAAGTATACGACATATACCTATCCCATGTTGTTTTCCCTTTCTATTTTAACGGCTCTTTTGTTCCGTGATTTCCATATTACCTGCCAGAAACCGGCTTTCATAGCGATGTTTGTCTATGTAGTCCTTGCATTTGCCGTTGCCCCATCAATCATGCTGCAGCATTCTGGCAAAGAAGTCGGATTGGCCCTGGCCAATACGAATACGGAAGGAAAATGTATCGGCTATTATACCGACTACAGCACAGGTGCCGTTTTTTACAGCGGCAAGACGATTTATCGCATTGTCGACGATGCATCGATTGATAAGATGAAGCCTGGTAAACTAAACTGGAATGCGAAAAATGTCATGCCCATGATGACGAAAGACGAATTTATCCATCAAAAAGAAGGCGTCATTGCCATTAGCAGACCACAGGATCAGACCTTTTTCATGGACTATACCGACGAAATGGGGACGCAGCACATTCCGTCCTATAGGGCGGGCCGTATGGAACTATGGATGACACCGAAACAGAATTGACGTGGCGTGGGTCAGGAACGACGCCAAAATAGAAGGGAGCAGATGACATGAATATACTTGTGACAGGAGGAGCCGGGTTCATTGGATCACATATCGTCGATGCGTTGCTTGACGCAGGCCATACGGTGACAGTGCTCGATAATTTGCGTTCAGGCAATCCCTCTTTCGTACATGTAGGAGCCCGGTTTGTTCACGGTGATGTGCGCAACCCCCATATGCTGGAATTGTTTCGTGCCATGGAGTTTGATGCGGTCTATCATGAAGCGGCACAAACACAAGTCCCCCTTTCCATGGAACAACCGGTCTATGATGCCGATGAAAATATAATGGGCCTTATCAACGTCCTCGAATTCTGCCGTAAAAAACAGATCAAGAAAGTTATTTTTTCGTCATCAGCTGCCGTATATGGCGACACGCCGCACGTGCCGGTGACCGAAGACATCCTGCCGGATCCTACGAGTTTCTATGGATTGACAAAGTGGATGAGCGAACGATACCTTGCGTTGTATCGGGAAGCGTATGGGCTACAGTACACGGTGTTGCGATACAGTAATGTATATGGACCGCGTCAGGGAAACGGTGGAGAAGGCGGCGTCATTTATACATTTGCCCATGCCATACACCATGACCAAGCACTTACTGTCTTTGGTGACGGCACGCAGACCCGTGATTTCATCTATGTAAAAGATGTGGCAGTAGCCAATGTCCAGGCACTGACAAAAGGAGAGGGACACATATTCAATATCAGTTCCGGTATAGAAACGTCCATAGCAGACATCGTCGCAATCATGAAGAACCATAGCCGGACCCCGCTGGATGTGGTCTATCAGGCGCCGCGGAATGGCGATATTTATCGCTCGTCCCTAGCCAATGATGCAGCCTGTCAGGTCCTTGGCTGGAAGCCTGCCGTATCTTTGGACGAAGGGATACGGACGACGATGGAATACTATCGCTGCCACTAAGTCCTGACAGCACTATGCCTTATAAATAATACACAACTGTTCCGATGAGTGAAACTTTTATTGTTCCCACTGGATTAATTAATAGAAGGTGTGCTATAATGTAAAGCAACCTAATTGATTGCAGAGGGGGCACTTCTATGGAACTTGAAATGGAATTCTTGCGGAAATTACCATCTCCTCAGGAATTAAAAGAAGATTATCCTGTGCCGGCTTCCGTCTATGATAGGAAGCGCGTACGAGATAAGGAAATTCAAGACATCCTGACAGGAAAAGATAATCGGTTTCTGTTGATTATCGGACCGTGCTCGGCAGATCACGAAGATGCTGTCGTCGATTATACGCATCGGTTGGCAAAGGTTCAGGAGAAGGTAAAGGACACGATTTATATCATCCCGCGACTGTATACGCAGAAGCCGCGTACCGTAGGTACTGGCTATAAGGGTATGATGCATCAGCCTGATCCAGAGGGGAAAGAGGATATGCTGGCAGGAATCATATCCATCCGGGACATGCATGTCCGGGTCATCGAAGAAACGGGCTTTACGTGTGCAGAAGAAATCTTGTATCCTGAAAATTACCGCTATTTGTCGGATCTCGTATCGTACGCGGCCATTGGCGCCCGATCAGTTGAAGACCAGCTGCACCGCATGATCGCCAGCGGCGTTGGGATTCCTGTAGGGATGAAGAATCCTACGTCTGGAGATATTTCAGTCATGTTGAACTCCATTGCAGCTGCACAGCATGAACAGCAATTCCTGTTCCGCGGCTGGGAAGTCCGGACGAAGGGGAATGACTTGACCCATGCCATCTTGCGCGGCTATGTCGATAAATTTGGCAAGAGCTTGCCGAATTACCATTATGAAGACCTCGCGCGGCTCTATGAAGAGTATGGCAAACGTGAATTGAAGCATCCTGCCGTCGTCATCGATACGAACCATGCCAATTCGGGGAAACAATATATGGAACAGATCCGCATTGCCAATGACGTTCTCTATAGCCGCCACATGAACGGCGACATCAAACGGCTCGTCAAAGGGCTCATGATTGAAAGCTATATTGAAGACGGCAATCAGAAAATCAGTGATGGCATCTATGGCAAATCGATTACCGACCCGTGTCTGGGCTGGGAAAAGACGGAAGCGTTGATTTATGAATTGGCAGACCGTGTGGACTACTAAAATAGGGACTACTGTATCCTATCAGTAAAGGGGTTAGGACTATGTTAAATCAGATTTCAGTTTTTGCAGCAAATACGAATGGCGCCTTGAGCCAGCTGACGCGCGTATTGGCTGATGCAAATATCAATATATACACGATGCTGGCCAATGACAGTGCCGAATTCGGCATTATCCGCCTGATTGTCGACGATACGACGAAGGCCATGCAGGAATTGCGGGAACAGGGCTACCAGTGCCGGAATGATAAGGTACTGGCCGTCGATATGGGCTCTGATGAACCAGGGACGCTGAGTAGTATCCTTGACAACCTCCGCCGAGCCAATGTATTCGTAAAATACTTCTACATTTCCTTTGACCGTCAGTCTTCTATGCCTGTAGCCGTATTCCGTACAGATGAACCGGAAACGGAAACATTCCTCCGCGGAAAAGGCTACCATTTACTGGACAGTTTTTAATTCCTGACAGTCAGGATGACATAAAAAAGCCGGATTCAAGTATATTGAACCCGGCTTTTTTTTGCATGGGAGAAAATGGAGTTATTCTTCTTCCTCCTTTTTTCCGATACCATTGAAGAGGATGTTCAACACGACGGCGCAAATGCTGCCCAAGGTGATGCCGCTGTGAAGGATGATCTGGGACCAATCCGGGAAGGCATGGAAGAAGTTGGGCACCGTTAACGTAATCATGCTGACACCAATGCTGATTGCGACGAGCATGAGATTTGACGAATGTTCAAAGTCTACTTTGCTCAAAGAACGGACGCCGCTGGCGATGATCATGCCGAACATGGCAATGCCGGCGCCGCCGAGAACGGAATTGGGAATACAGGCGACGACAGCCGCCATCTTAGGAAGCAGACCTAAACAGATGAGGATGATGCCTGATGCGGCGACGACAAAGCGGCTCTTGACACGGGTCAACGCAATGAGGCCGACGTTCTGGGCGAACGCCGTATAAGGGAAACTGTTAAAGATACCGCCGATGAATGTAGAAAGGCCATCGGCACGGAGACAGCGAGATAAATCGGCTTTTTTTATGGGTTTATCGACGATTTCGCCGATGGCGATGCAATCGCCTGTCGTTTCGACCATGGTGACGAACATGACGATGATCATGGAAATGATGGAGCCCACATCAAAGACAGGGAAACCGAACGTAAATGGCGTAACGACGTTTACCCAGCTGGCACGGGAGACGGCATCGAAGTTCGTCTGGCCCAGGACCGTTGCGATGATCGTACCACCAATGAGGCCGATGAGAACGGAAATATTACTTATGAAACCTTTGCCGTAGCGGTACAGGGTAATGACGATGGCAAGGGTGATAGCCGCCAGAAACAAGTTCATAGGGCCGGCAAAAGTCGCAGCGTGGGTATCGCCGCCACCACCAATCCAGACGATGGAGACAGGCAGCAAGGTGATGCCGATAATCATGATAATAGTCCCCGTCACGACAGGTGGGAAGAACCGGATAAAGCGGCTGAAAAAGGGTGCTATGAGAAACGTAAACAAGCCGGCCAGAATGATAGCACCGTACATTGTGGGCAGGCCGTGTTCGGCGGCGATAAGGCACATCGGTGTGACGGCGGCAAAGGTGACGCCCTGGATCATAGGGATGCGGGCGCCGATTTTCCAAAAGCCTAATGTCTGGATCAATGTCGCAATGCCGCACGTAAAGAGGTCGGCATTGATGAGATGGATGAGCATATCCGTCGGTAAATGGATGGCTTGGGCTAAAATAATCGGTACGGCAACGGCACCGGAATACATGGCCAGGACGTGCTGCAGGCCATAGGCGAAGAGTTTATTGGCCGGTAACATGGCGTCTACAGGATGGAGTTGGTTTTGATGAAGCGTTTCCATAAGTTCACCTCATATCATGGACTGAAAAATGATTGTATATATAATGACAAACGTTATTATAGCACAAGACAAATGTCTTGTACGATAGAAACGGTGAATTTATAGTACAAACCATATACTGTCTCTTATACACATCCCCGAGCCCACGAGACTCCTGAGCATCTCGTATGCCG
>ENA-OZGA01000620-OZGA01000620.1-human-gut-metagenome-genome-assembly--contig:-NODE-620-length-14209-cov-16.312138_pt1 | contig 14209 bp, 14 predicted proteins | sample MGYA00245112_ERZ653649 | MGnify/ENA primary metagenome ERZ653649 (study PRJEB26926, sample SAMN06165071) | human gut metagenome | biome: ENVO:00009003; feature: ENVO:2100002; material: ENVO:00002003...
CATAGTATTTTCTCATTAGGATTGGATAGGAAAGGATGGATAGCCGCCGCAGTAGGCGTTGTGGGAATGTGTGTAAACTGCCAGGATTGTGAGGCTGTGGGAAAGCTGTTTGCAGACTTGTGGGAAAAGGCTTGTCTTTTTCCGTCAGGTTGTGAATGGCTTTTCCATCGGCACGAGCGGCAGTTTTCCATATTTCCATGACGCAAAAATCAGCCTACAATCAGCCGGTACACCGTCAGCGGCACATACCATACCGCTACGATCAGCCGCCATACCAGAACGAAACCGCCGATCACGCCGCCGATAATGAAGTTCAATGCAAACAGGGCAATCCCTCCACCCAGGGAGCCGCCGCCCGGCACGATCCAGAGGCACATCCGATGGAGGCCAAACGGCAGCCCGCAGAGTATCCAGAGCCATACATAGTCAAGCTCTCCGTTCTTCATGCAGGCGGATTTGAAAATACAATACAAGATCAGTGCCACGATCACGGGCAGGACACTTTTGAAGAAAAATGCTTTGATTGCTTCGCTTCTTGTCATCGGTAAAACCTCCTTCCGCAATTCCATTATACAGAATGCCGGGAGCTGCGCCCAGCGTCTTTCAAAGAAATTTATTCCAGTTCATGCCGCCGCTGTTGTTCCTGTTCCTTTGGAACGGTCAGCAGCGCATCCACATTCTGCTTAACAGTCTCGTATTCCTGGGCTTCGGCTCTTGCGGCTTTGTATTTAGCAAGGAGCCGTTCCTTTTCTGCGTTGAGATTGGCAAGCTCCGTTTTCATGCTTTCCATTGTCGGCAGCGGCACAGTCCCCAGCCGTTTTAATTCTCTGGCGGCCGCTTCAAAAAGGATGATCTCGCTCTCATGCCCCCGCAGGAACTTTTCTTTATCATTCGATTTGCGGTATCTGTCATAAAGAGGCTTTAGCTGACGGTAAGTTCCGGCGTGCTTCATCACAAGAGTAAGTTCGGCACTTCTGCTTTCTATCCGCTTGATCTCTGCATGAGCGGTATCCCTGCGTGCGGATATTGCGGTCAATTTGCTTTCCAGTTCTCCATAACTGCTTATCCCGTGTTCGGTCAGGAAATTCATGGTCTTGGCGGCTTGTTTCAGATTGTTCAACTTCGCCCAATGGGTGAAGCCTGCGCTCTGCTGTGCCTTGATGTTATTCTGGATATCAATAAGCAGGCTGATCTTTCCGTTCTGCGGTTTCGGCTGGCGGGAAGGTCTGGAACGTCCGACGATCCGGGCAGCAAGGGCTTCTTCGGTGTAGTCCACACCCAGGGTTTTCAGACGGGTGAATCGTTCCTGATCCGGCGCTCTGGCGGAGATATATTTACCCCGCTTGACCTCATAACCTTCTCTCTGCAGGCGGCGAAGCAGTTCTTCCAGGTTGGAACAGGCTGGCAGGAGTCGGTCAATGGCAGCTTTCAACTTTGCCTTATAGCTGGTGCCGTTCTGTGCAGCCTGATGTTCAATATAGCTCTTGCCCTTGTCTTGTCCTGGGATGATGACGGACAGACCGTGTTCCTTGCAAAGCCGGTCGGAGGTACGGCGGATATAGTGATAACTCCGCTTGTTGGAATGATAATGCTTGTAATCCGCAAAGCTGACCGCATTGAAAATCAGGTGGTTATGAACATGATCTTTGTCTATGTGGGTGGTAAGGACAAACTCATACTTGCCGCCCAGGATTTCTTTTGCGAGCTTCATGCCGATCTCATGGGCCTGTTCCGGCGTGACCTCCCCAGGCTGAAAGGCTTGGATCAGGTGGCGGCCCAGGTTTGTTCCCTTGTCGATGGCATGGCGGCGGGTCCAGGCAAATTCGATATCCGCAGTTTCGGCGGCACAGCCATAGGAAGAAACAAGCAGCTTTCCGTCCGTCTTTTCCGGGTTGCAGATATAGTCAATGGCTGCTTTCAGCGTTGATTTGATAGGATGTGTCTTTGTAACTGCCATATCTCGTCCAGCCTTTCCCGTATCTCGTCCATGTCGGCCTGATACGCAGGACCTCCGGCGTTGATCCGCTTGGCGATCTGGTTGATGTTCCGGCCGATGGCAGAAAGCTCTTTGGTAAATGCCTTGATATCTGCGGTGTCAGTATAGATGATATACCCGTCAATCGCCATCTTTCGGAGGTAGGCACCATATCTGCGTGTGGGGAGCTGGCTCATTTTCTCGTCTATGAGCCGTTTTTCATCCTCCGTAACATAGAATTTCATTTGGATATTCCGTTTTCGATTTGCCATGCGCCGCCTCCGTTCTTTATAAGGGTTTGGGATTATCCCAACAAGCATTTTTCGTTTTCGGGCAAGGGACCTGAAAATCAGAAAAATCGCAAGCGGGTACTCGCTTGCTGTGCTTGCTACGTTACTGATTCCCTCGCTAACAAGACGTTCCCAAACCCCAAAACTACCCGCAAAATAGCCCCCTGGAAAGAAAAAAGTGCAAAAAAATAGAGGGCGCTTGCGCGTCCCTCCGCAAAAGAGAAAACAGAGGATGTTTTAGACACCCTCCGTTTCTTTCTTCGGCTGTTCAATTTGTATGGCGCTGTCAATCGCGCCCTCAATGATCGGCAGATATTCTTCCGGGCATAATTTCAGCTTGTGGCTGACCCGTTGCCGCTGTTCGCTTTCCTCCCGCATGATCTCCGGGTTAAAATACCGTTCCACGGGAAGCCCGCAGGCTTTAATAAGCTGTATGATAACCGGCAGGCTGGGAATAGCCCCGTCGTTTTCGATGTTGGCAAGATAACGCCAGTCGATATTGATTTTCTCTGCCATTGCTTTGCGTGAGATACGCTTTGCTTGCCGGGCTGCTTTCACATCCGCACCGAAAGTTTCAAAGCCAGGGCAATCTTCAATGTTCGCCATAAAGCACCTCCCACTTACATTGTATATTTCATATTCTGTCTGTGAAATGTTGCAATATGCATTTTAGTTACAGTTTATATTTCATATCTGTTTGTTTTGTAGTAGAATGTGGCAAAGGGAGGCTGATGCTTTTGAACGTAACATTTTGCGGACACAGCGACGTATCGCAGCGGGGCAATGTCCGGCAATGGCTCTATGAAGCAGTGGAGGGCCTGATTACACAGGAAACCGCAGATACGTTCCTGCTGGGCGGCTATGGAGGATTTGACCGTATGGCTTCGTTTGTCGTGTGGGAGTTGAAAAAGAAATATCCCCATGTGAAATCTATTCTTGTATTGCCGTATCTGGACAGAAAGATGGATGAAAGCCGGTGTGATTGGACGGTCTATCCCGGTCTGGAAAAAGTGCCGAGGCGGTACGCCATCACGCACAGAAACCACTATATGGTCAATGACGCCGATGTGGTGATCGCCTATGTTCAGCATAGTTGGGGCGGCGCTGCTCAAACGCTGGACTATGCGAAACAGAAAAAGAAGCGGATTATCCTCTACAAAGAAACGGCTGATCTTGATACACAAAGCAAGGAGGGCGCAGTATGACGAAAAAGAAAAAATTTGGATTGGTGGCCGGTATCGTTGTGATCTGTATTCTGTCCGTTATCGTTTTCAAGAAAGGAAACAGAACGCCCAGCCCCAGTGAGGATGCTTATGAAATGCTGGGGCGCATTGAAGCTGCTTTGGGGGATGAATATAAAAAGCAATCCATGACGGAGCTTGTTGCGACAATTCAATATGGAGATAACGACGGCAACACGATCAACTATTACATTCTCAAAACCACTTATTACGAGGCTGACCCTGCGGAAATTACGGGGCTGAACACGGAGGCAATTATGCTGATTGTCGGCCCCGGAACGGCTGACATCTGCCAGGAAATGAAAATTCAGGATTGGGACGCTGCCCTTTATGAAAGAGGGGAACTATCCTACCTGTGCTGGACATATTCGCCGGAGGTGAGCTATATCCTGGAATATAGCCCCTATGCGTTTGCGGATGAAGAAATCATAAAAATGGCGGAAAGTGCAAAGCCCATAAATGAAGAATAGACAGACGCCGGACACGGCGGCCCGCTGGCCGTTGCATCCGGCGTCTTTATTATGGCTTGTTTCTATGCATTTAGAACCCCAATACGGCGGCAACGGGATAAAGAATACCGCCGCCCCAGCAACCACGCCGGAAAAGCCTTGAAATTTCAGTCGTTTTCAGACTCTAAATGCGTAGGTTGGCGGGCTGTTTGGACATAGCAAAGCCCCGGCAGCGTGGCCGGGGCCTGATGATCTTTACTTAATTCCATGAAGATTCCTGTATTCCCTGGGACCGAGGCCATAGACTTTCTTGAACAATTTTGCAAAGTGGCCGGAATTGTGATACCCGACTTTAGCCGCAATCGTAGCAATTCCATAATCAGAATTTTTTAGCAAAATCAGCGCCTGGTTTAACCGCAATTCCTTGAGATATTCATACGGCGTTGTCCCATAATACTTCCGAAATGCCAGTTGATACCGGGCTGTACTCATACCCGCTATCTGGGCAAGTTCTTCCCCTGTCGGGTATGCGGCCAGATCATTTTTCATCACCGTTACCGTTTTTCTTAAATTGCGGATGTCCTTATAATCCAGCTTTACAGAAATATGCTTTTGTTCCTGCTCCATGCCTTTCACAACAAGAGAAAGAAGCTCCATTACTTTGCTTTCCAGATAGATTTTCAGCGTATGCCCCTCTGCCTGACAATCCCGTATCTGCTGGAACACAAAGTTGAGTTCCGGCAGACTGGGGTTTTTGAGAATGTAATCCCTTGCAGAGTTGAGAAGTTCGGCGTTGTTCCTGTCATGCAGCCGAAAATAAGTATTGAAGTATTTGGGCGATAGAATCACTTTCGTAAAACGAACAGGCTTCCCGCCCTCGCAATAGGTGTAAGTTTTCTTCTGTGTGTTTAGATAGCAATAAATCCCCTTATCCACCTGATTCTTTTTCCGTCCACCAATCTTGAAAGAACTGCTGTCCGTTTCAAACTGGCTGATCTCCATATAGTCCTCTGAAATTTCAGTGATCTTTTCAAAGGTGTCCTTGGGCGTATAGTCACCAATCAAAATCAAAAGAAGATCGTCCTCAAACTCGATCAGTTGGAACGTGCCGTTTCCGTATTCGGAAAGCATACGGTAGAAAAAAACACCGTCGTCGCAAAGCTCCTGCACCCTTGCAAAGTGCATGGCTTCGGGGAGCTGTAACAAATAGTCAATTACAGATGGAACCATTGTACCGCCGCCTCCTTTCTCTACTTGATAGTATATCATACCGGCTTTCTGCGCGCTACTTCAAAAAAAGGTGACAATCCAATATTTATCAGTCACGATTTTATAAAATATATGAAACAAAAACGCTGAAAACCACAGAAATATCAGCACTTTCGGCGTTTTTCAAAATGCAAACAGTAAGGCGGGGTGGCTATTGAAATTTCCACTTCGTGCGGGTAAAGTAGATTGTGTCAGGTTAGCAAAATCTAACTGGCACATTTCAAAGAAAGGGGTATCGTTTCGATGGAACAAAAACGAACCGGATTATCATACGTTTTTACTCTTGCGAAAGAGGAGCGCGGCAAGTTAAGCCTTGGGATGCTGCTGGCGGTCTTTTCGTCGGCCCTGTCTTTCGTCCCGTATTTGGTAGTCTACCAAATCCTGCTTCTGATAATCAAGCAGGAGGTGACGCTTCCCGCAATGCTTGGTTGGGCCGGAATCGGCATTGCCGCAGCAGTCTTACAGGCAATCCTGACATCCTTTGCCGGTATCTGCTCTCATACGGCGGCTTTCAACACCATGCACAGAATCAAGGTCAGAGTATTGGAGCATATGTCCAAATTCAACCTTGGATTCTTTCAGGAACACGCGCCCGGACAGATCAAAACAACCTTGTTTGATGATGTGGACAGGATTGAAACCTTTCTGGCCCACAGCACTTTGGAACTGGCCCAGGCAATCGTCGTTCCTCTGATGATGTTCATTTTCATGCTGCGGCTGAACTGGATTATGGCGCTTATCATGCTGGTTCCTATGATCTTGGGGATTGCAATTCCGATGGCCCTCATGGGGCGCTACCCGGATTTGACGGACGAGTTTGCAGGCGATACGGAAAAGCTGAACGCTTCCGCAAATGAATTTATCACCGCTATGCCGGTTATCAAAATGTATCACCTTACAGCCGAAAAATTTGAGCAGTACCGAAATTCCTTGAAGATATATACAGACTGTTGGATTAAGATGTGTGAATCGTCCTGCAATCCGCTGTCTATCGCTCTTGTGGTTTTGGATTCTGCCATTCTGTTCACGCTGCCGGTGGGCGGTTGGCTGTATCTGCGTGATTCGCTGTCTGCGGCATCGTATCTTCTCTTTATTCTGCTGACTATGTGCTTTTTCACGTCTTTCCTGAACATGGTGACGATTGCTATGCAGTCTATGGAGCTGGGCAGCGGCCTTGATAATGTGAAGAAGATCATGGATATGGAAACCATGAAAAGCGGACAGCAAACCCTTTCCAAAACCGGCTGTTATGGTATTGACTTTGACAATGTGACCTTTAACTACACACAAGGCGGAAAGGATGCGTTGTCCGACGTTGATATTCATTTGGAACCGGGCAGCTTAAATGCTTTTGTCGGCCCGTCCGGTGCTGGCAAGACGACGGCGGTACAGCTCCTTGGCCGCTATTGGGACGTGAGCAGCGGGACAATCAAGATTGGCGGCGTCCCGGTTACAGAACTTCAAACCGAAAATCTTTCTGACTTAACCGCGTTTGTATTCCAGGATGTATTTCTTTTGGAGGACACGCTTCTTGAAAATATCCGTATGGGAACAGATGCTACCGAGGAACAGGTACGCCAGGCGGCAAAGGCGGCGCAGATTGACGATTTCATTATGAGCCTGCCGAAAGGATACGCAACGAGAATAGGCGACGAGGGAGTGAAATTATCCGGCGGCCAGCAGCAGCGGATTTCGATTGCGCGGGCCATTTTGAAAGACGCGCCTATCGTTGTTTTCGACGAGGCAACTTCCTATTCAGACATTGAGAACGAACACAAAATACAGCTTGCACTCCAAAACCTCCTGCGAGGAAAGACCACGATTATGATTGCCCACAGGCTTCATACCATCCGCAATGCGGATAAAATTTTTGTCTTTCAGGATGGAAAAGTTGTCGAACAGGGAACGCATGATGAACTGATCGCCAGCGGAAGTACATACAGCCATATGTGGGACACCTATACAAGAGAAACTATCGGGGAGGAGTGAAAAGACTATGTTACGCAGTATTCAGAAATTGATTGGTGACAAACGAAAGCAGTTGATATTTCCTATTTTCCTTATGTCACTGGACGCCATCGGAAGCCTTGTCATGTACCTTATGCTGTATTTTACCGTAATTCATCTCCTGAACGGTTCTCTGACAGGTGGGCTTGTACGAAACTATACCATTGTATGCCTTATCAGTATAATTCTCCGGCTGATTATTTACCGTAGCGGCTATTTTCTCTGCTTTTCCAGAGGGGCCGAAATGTGCAGCGGCCTACGCTTGGATTTGGCAAACCATTACCGTTCTCTAAGCCTTGGCTATTTTAATCAAAACAGCAGCGGGTATCTGCTTAGTACACTGACAAAGGATTTAAGCAATTTTGAACTTGTATTGACCCATACGCTGCCCTCTATCGTCAAAACATTGGTCATGGGCTGCCTGATCTTGGTTGGAACCTTTTTTATCAACTGGAAACTGGCGTTGGCCGAGTGCGTGGTAATTCTGATCGCGCTGCCGGTTTTGAATTGGGGCAACCGGCTTGTAGAGAAGTACGGAACGATCAAGCGTGATCTGACTTCTAAAATGATCTCTATTGTTCTGGAATACATCAAGGGCATGAAAGTGTTCAAGTCTGCAAATATGACAAGTACGCACTTCACAAGAATGTCTGATACGTTGGAGGACATACGGAAAACCAGCGTACAGGCGGAAGTAAAAACCGCCGCCCCCACAAGTATGTATTCTATCATTGCAAATTTCCTTTTGCCGTTTGTCCTGCTGATTGGAAGCTATCTGTTCCTTGGCGGTACGATTGCTTCTGAACTGCTTGTGGCGTTTATGCTTATGAGCCTTGCGCTTTCTGCGCTGCTGATTGCGTTTGAACATTCGTATAACCTGCTGAAAGAACTGAAACTTGCCACTTCTAATCTGGAACAGGCATTTGACACAAAGCCGCTATCCTACAAAGAAGAAAAGGTAAAGCTCTCGCACTTTGATATTACCTTTGAAAACGTGGACTTCTCCTATAACCAGCAGGCCGATGTTTTACACAATATCAGTTTTCATGCCCCGGAGGGAAGCACTACGGCGCTGATCGGGCCGTCCGGCTCCGGCAAATCTACGGTTGCTAATCTGATTGCCCGGTTTTGGGATGTGACAAAAGGCTGCGTCCGCATTGGTGGGCAGGACATACGGGAGCTAAATCCTGACGGACTTTTGCACTATATCAGTGAGGTATTCCAGGAAAATACTTTGCTGTCCGATACGATTTACAACAATATCAAAGCTGGCCGTGAAGATGCTACCGAACAGGAAGTGATTGCGGCGGCAAAGGCGGCCCATTGTCATGAATTTATCGAAAGACTGCCTAATGGCTATCAGACCCATCTTGCCGAGGGCGGCAACACCCTGTCTGGCGGTGAAAAACAGCGGATTGCTATTGCAAGGGCAATCTTAAAGGACGCGCCTATCCTGCTTCTGGATGAATCAACGGCTTCTCTGGACGCTGACAATGAAGCAAAGATCAATCAGGCGTTAGACCGCCTGATGAAAGGGAAAACCGTTTTCGTGATTGCCCACCGTCTGAACACTATTCAGAACGCAGATCAGATTATTGTGCTGAATCAGGGACGGATTGAAGAAACGGGAACGCATGAAGAACTGTTAAGAAAGAAAGGCCATTACTACGAAATGGTGCAGGAACAGCAGAAAGCAAGAGAATGGATTGTAAAGGGGGCATAAACAGGAGCCGGTAAAGGAGGTGATACCGATGGGGCTACTTGACCTATTACTGGTTGCTGTCGGTCTATCAATGGACGCTTTCGCGGTTTCAGTATGCAAAGGTTTGAATACCAAAATGCACCCAGTAAAAACAGGGCTTGTCGCAGGGCTATATTTTGGTGGATTCCAGGCGCTTATGCCTACGCTGGGATATATCTGCGGCGGAACAATTCGCCAGTACATTGAAGCGGTTTCCAAATATGTTGCACTGTTTCTTCTGTGCATAATCGGTATCAACATGATTCGAGAAAATCTAAAAGGTGAATGTAAAGAAACAAACGGAGCATTGGGTTTTACTGTTATGGTTCCGGCTGCGATTGCTACAAGTATTGACGCTTTTGCTGTCGGCATAACGCTGTCAGCCTTAAATGTAAAAATTATCCCCTCGGCAACACTGATAGGAACCACAACATTCTTAATTGCATTTGTCGGCGTATGGATTGGACACTTTTTTCGGAAATCGGTTAGGAAACCGGGCCGGAATATTAGGCGGTGTGATTTTAATTTTAATCGGGGTACGGATTTTTATTATGGGCTGACAGAAAAGAATTGGAGGAATTTAAGAAATGAAAAAATTAAATGAATTGAGTGATGGCTCCTGCGGAAGGGTTGTTGCAATCAACGGGGACGCGCATTTTCAAAGCCGCGTGACCTCCATCGGCCTTACGATTGGCTGCCCTTTTGAAGTGATTCAAAATCCGAAAAAGCGGCCCGTTTTGGTGTACGCAAGGGACACGATGGTTGCCATCAACAAAACGGAATCTGACAAAATCATGGTGGAGGTGACAAAACAATGAGTGAAAAAACGATTGCCCTTTTAGGCCAGCCGAACTCCGGCAAATCAAGCTTGTTTAATGGCCTGACTGGTTCCCGTCAGCACGTCGGGAACTGGCCCGGAAAAACAGTGGAGCGCAAGGATGGTTCTTTCGTTCACAAAGATACCACCTATAAAATCATTGATCTTCCGGGAACTTATAGCCTGTCTGCAAATTCGGATGAAGAAGTTGTTACACGGAATTACATAGCCAGCGGGCAGGCAGATGTTGTTTGCATATTGGCTGACGCCTCCCAGCTCAACCGCAGCCTTTTCATGCTGGCTGATTATACCGGGATTCGCGTTCCCGTGGTTCTCCTGCTGAATATGATGGATGTGGCAAAATCGCAGGGGAAGCAGATTGACACCAATGGAATCGCTAAATCCCTGGGCATCCCTGTTGTGCCGCTGGTTGCTGCCGATAAAAAACAGTATGGCACATTTTTCCGTATGTTAGAAAGCATTGATAAAAATGCTTCGACTTTAGACGAAAAGCGCCTGGCGCAGATTTATCAGAATACAATCGGGGCCGCGTTTGACGAGATCAAGGCGCTGCTTCCTGCGGACGGAATCGGCATCTATTCGTCCACATGGTTGACTGCAAAGCTGATAGAACAGGACAAGTTGGCGCGTTCTCTTGTGAAAGAAACCGTTGATGCAGGCACTTATACCGCGATTGAAAAGAAGCTGTCCGATGTAAAGGACGGAAACCTTTTGACAGGTGATTGCAAATTCCAGTGGATTGACAAACTTGTAAATGAGAACGTGACCAGCAAGAAGAACAAGCTGCTGCGGAGCCGGTTTGATAAGGCGGCCACAAGCAAACGCTGGGGAAAGCCTATTGCCATTGGCATGATCGTTTTAGGTCTGATCTGCTCTATGGCGATTGGCTTCCCGTTGATGGGGCTTTTCAGCGGGCTTATCAGTGCAATTTCCGTCCCTCTGGCCAACTGGCTGCTGGATATAGGCGCAGCGCCATTCCTTGTATCGCTGCTCTGCAACGCCATTTTGACCGCTGTTTCTTTCGCTCTGCAAATGGCAAGCTATGTGTTCGGAATCAGCCTTGTCTTTGGCCTGATGGAAGATGTCGGCTATATGGCGCGAATCTCCTATGTATTCGATGATACTATGACAAAGCTGGGATTACAGGGCAAAGCAATTATGCCTTTCCTCGTCAGTTTCGGATGCAATATCGGCGGAATCACTGGAACAAGGGTCATTGATTCATGGGGACAGCGTGTTATGACGATTGCCCTGTCCTGGGTAGTTCCCTGCGCTTCTACCTGGGGCGTAGTTGGACTTGTCAGCGGTACGTTCTTCGGAAACGGGGCTGCTGTCGTAGTTCTGGCGTTGTTTGCCGTGGCGTTTTTGCACATCTTTATCACTTATAAGGTGTTTGGCCGGTCTTTGAACAAGGTAGAGGGGCGCACCGGCTTAATTATGGAATTGCCGCCTTACCATAAGCCTCATTGGAAAAGCCTGTTTGGTTCCGTTTTCAGCAAAATGGGAAATGTACTTAGCCGCGCACTCCGTATCATTATTTGCATTTCCGTGATCTTCTGGCTGCTTTCTTACTCGGCGGACGGAAATGTGGCGAACAGTATCATTTACAAGGTAGGAACCTTTATTGAACCTGTGACAAGCCTGTTTGGTTTACCGTGGCAACTGTTTATCGCTTTTGTCGCTTCCGCTATGGGCAAGGAGGCTTCTCTTGGCGTTATGGCTTCCCTGTTTAACACGGGAAGTATTTGGGCGGCTATTGAGCAGTCCGCTACCGTAGACACGGCGGCACTTAGTACAAGTATGCTGTCCGTCATATCCAGACCGGAAGCTCTTGCTTTCCTGTTCGCGTTTTTCTTCAATATGCCTTGCCTGATGGCCTTGACCGCAACAGCCCAGGAAACACACTCTATGAAATGGACTGTGCGAATTGCGCTCTATTATGCCCTTACAGCCTTGATTATGGCAACGATTGCGTATCACGTCGGTCTTGTCATTTTCTAAAGGAAAGGAGTTATTGTGCTAATTCAATTATTGGAGTATTTACAAAGCGGGAAAACATACAGCGTTCAGGAGTTGGCTGAACTTCTGCATAAGGACGTAGGGAGCATCCAAGTGGAACTTGAATATTTGGAGAACCAAGGATATATCCGAAAAGTGGCTTATCAAGCCGACTGCAATCATAATTGCAACGGCTGTCATGGCTGCAATCAGCCTACCCCGGCTGCCCCTGATGTCAATATATGGGAAGTTATTAAACGAACCGAATAGGAGAAACAAAATAAAGCTTCGTGCGTCGGGCGAGGACTATTTAGAAGCCGTACTGATGCTGCAAAAGAAAAATGGTATGGTGCGCTCTATTGACCTTGCCCGGCACATGGAGGTTTCCAAACCCAGCGTCAGCAGAGCCGGAGCCATTTTGTAGGAGGGCGGCTTTCTAACAGTAGACAGCGATTATTTTCTGCATTTGACCGAGGCAGGCCGGGAAGTTACTGAAAAAATCTATGAGCGACACCAATTCTTTACGGAACAGCTTGTAGCTGCTGGCGTCGATCAGGAAACGGCGGAACAAGAGGCTTGCCGGATGGAACACGCGATCAGCGATACGTCCTTTCAAAAGCTGAAAGAAAAGGTACAGGGAACCGATTAGCGCATATCGGTTCCCGCCTATATAGACGATTATCTGCCCCTGACGGGGAAAGAAAAAAACCGTTGGCAGAGGCAGATAATTTGTCATAGGTGTTGATCCTGAAACGGCGGAGGCTGATGCCTGCCGGATTGAACATGATATTAGCGCAGAGACCTATGAACGACTGAACGAATCTATCACGAAAGAATAATTACATAGCGCATGAACCTGCCCCGATTAAGGGGAAAGAAAAAAAACCGTTGGTTGGGGCAGGTGATTTTGCGCGCCTATTTTAAGCTATTACCCTAACGGCGGTTTTGAGAAATCAGAGCCGCCGTTTCTTTGCGTCTACACAAACCAATGACGACTTGCAGAGACACGGTAGCCGATTGGAGGTTATTTTGCCGTGTCCTTCTTTTTGTTTCGCAGTATCCATGATTTGCACCAGTTAAAAAAAGCGTAGCCCCTCCGTCGGAGTCGCCTGGCTTTGAGTATGAACTATACCATGTAAGCGTTCTTCTTTATAAAACACTTCTGCGCCCAGCAGGTCCGTTGCGACTTGTTGGGCGCTTTTTTCTATTTTCCGAGGACAAGCCCGCCTCGAAAAAAATTTTTGAGAAATTTTCAAAAAGGAGGCTTTTAGCGGGTAGCGAGCGGCTTTGCGTTCGCCTTGTTAGCGGAAAGGGAGAAACCCACCTCATTCCCCCAGGAAAGGGGGTGAAAAGATGGATATGATCCCCCGCAATGACTATGGCGAGCGGTGCCAGTTCGATGCTTACTGCAAGCTGGTACTGTACCATGAGGCAATCGACTACCTCCGGGAAATGCAGAGGCGCCGTGACAGGGAACTGTCATTCAGCGACCTTCCGCAAATGGAGATGGACAAGCTCTGCGTTGTAGATCATTACCCCAGTGACAGATTTACATTCTCGTCCCACGGGTATGACCTGCATATCGAAAACGAGCTTGTGGCTGATGCCTTCGCCGGTTTGTCTGTTCAGGAGCAGAGTATTTTGATCCTGCATTTTGTTCTGGACCTGCCGGATCAGGAGGTTGGCCGCCTTGTTGGAATGTCTCGCAGCGCCGTTCAGCGGCGAAGGGCAAAATCATTGACCGAGCTGCGGATCAAGTTGGCCGCACTCATGCCGAAGGGAGGTTGAAGGTATGAAGAAACCCACTTACAAGGGCAAGGAGCTTCTTCCTCTTTCGGTGATCGACGCCGCCCGTGACGGGGACTCTCAGGCTGTGGATCAGGTACTCCGGTATTATGAGGGCTATATCAATAAGCTCTGCACCCGGACGCTTTACGATCCTGACGGCCAGCCCCATGTTCGGGTGGACGAGTACATGAAGCGCCGATTGGAGATCAAGCTCATTCATTCCATTGTCAGCATGAGCTGACAAGCCCGGTCTGAAAGCGGAAACAGCTTGCCCTTTCCCTGTTTCGCTCTTTCGTGAACGGAGGCAGCACCTTGACAAAGAAAGCCCGTTGGGAGGCCAACGCCGCAGTATAAGGCAAACGGATACATTCCTGTTTGTGCCGAGCCATACGGCCGGTGCGCCATGACCTCGTTTCAAGTCCGCAGGACGGGACCACTGTAACGGGCGAGCGAACAGCACCAGACCGCAAAGCAAGCGTGGCGGCTTGCGGGCGATGACACACGGGCAGGGTTAAAGATACTCGCGCATTGAACGCCCACAAAGCATTGTGCGCCGCACCCATCAGCATGGGCCGGGGTTAGACTCCCGTGGAGCTGTGCCAGCAGCCGTCCG